>Ga0256842_1001368_pt1 | contig 19649 bp, 17 predicted proteins | sample 4559240metaG_FD_185973 | JGI IMG/M metagenome (GOLD analysis project Ga0256842, IMG submission 185973) | Hydrothermal vent microbial communities from Guaymas Basin, Mexico - 4559-240 | ecosystem: Environmental > Aquatic > Marine > Hydrothermal vents | place: Mexico: Guaymas Basin | collected... | reverse complement strand
CCTGGCACCTTTTCTGGCACCTTTTCTATCTTCCTGAAATATGCCTAAAATTGAATAGTTGCTGGATAATTTAGAATAAATAAAAAGATTTGCCTGGCACATTCTCCAACAAAAAAAATCGTGCCTGGCACCTTTAATTAACTAACATAATCATTGGCTTGACTTGGAACCTCTTTTTTTGTTTAATTTAACTTACAAAAAAAATTTCGGGGCGTGGCTCAGCCTGGTTAGAGCGCACGGTTCGGGACCGTGAGGTCGGAGGTTCAAATCCTCTCGCCCCGATATTTTAAAATATGAAAACATATATTTTTAAAATCTATGGATATGTACAAGGAGTAGGATTTAGATACTATACCTTTAAAAAAGCCAATCTTCTTGATATCAAAGGATATGTAAAAAATATGAGTGATGGTTCTGTATATGTAGAAGCCCAGGGCGATGAGGAAAAAATAAAAATGTTCAAAGAATATTTAAAAAAAGGTCCAATCTACTCAGAAGTAAAAGAAATAAAAGAGAACATTGTTGAAAGCAATTATAAATTTAAAGATTTTAAAATAGAGGTGTAAACTATGTATGAAGAACTAAAAAAAGTAATAAGAGAAGTTCCAGACTTCCCCAAAAAAGGAATTTTATTCTATGACATCACAACCCTTCTAATGGATGCACCTTCATTTAAAAAGGTGATAGATATATTCAAAGAAAAGTATGAAAATAAGGAAATCGATAAAATCATTGCAATAGAATCTAGGGGTTTTATTTTTGGAGCAGCTTTAAGTTATGTACTTAAAAAACCCTTTATTCCTGTGAGAAAACCAGGAAAGCTTCCTGCAGAAACAGTTAAAAAGGAATATTCACTTGAATATGGAACTGATGCAATTGAAATACATAAAGACGCAATAGAAGAAGGAGACAGGGTATTAATAATTGACGATCTATTAGCCACAGGTGGAACTGCAAAAGCAGTGGTTGACCTTGTAAAAGAGATGGGTGGAGAAGTTAAAAGCATTGCATTTGTGATAGAACTAACTTTTCTAAAAGGAAGAGAAAAATTAAGAAATATAGACATTTTTTCAATACTTAAATATGACAGTTAAGAATAAGAAGAGAGAATAAGAGGTGCCTGACACCTTCATTTTTAATTAATAGTTTAATTATTAATAGTTTAATTTAATTAATAGTGCCAGGCACATTTTTTAGACATATTTTTTATGCGTAAAGACCTCTTAACTCAGCAGCCTTAGCAACTCTGTCAATTGCAACTATAAAGGCTGCAATTCTCATATTTACATTATATTTTTTGGAAGTCTCAAAAACCTTGTCAAAAGCATTATCCATTATCCGCTTCAAATCCTCAAACACTCTCTCTTCAGACCAATAATAACCCATTCTGTTTTGTACCCACTCAAGATAGGACACTGTCACACCACCTGCATTACATAAAATATCGGGAATTATAAAAATTCCCTTTTTATCGAGAACTTTATCTGCTTCAAAGGTACATGGTCCATTTGCACATTCCGCAATGACCTTTGCCTTTACATTATCTACATTTTCTTCAGTTATCTGATTTTCAAGGGCAGCAGGAATTAAAATGTCTACATCAAGTTCCAGAAGTTTCATTGGATCATCCATTTTATCTGCCATCTGTGTCCTCTCATAACCAGAAAGGGTACCATTCTTTTTCACATATTCAACAGCATGTTCTGGATTTATACCATCTTTTTCATTTATAAAAGCTCCACCAATATCAGAAATTGCAACTATTTTACATCCCTCTTTTTTCAAAAGGAGTGCGGCATTTGAACCAGCATTTCCAAAACCCTGAATAGCAACAGTTTTCCCTTCAAGTGATTCATTGTGATGCTTTGCCCATCTTTTAACACAGTAGACCATCCCCTGGGCAGTTGCAATTCCTCTTCCTTCAGAACCACCTATTTCAAGAGGCTTTCCAGTTATAACGGCAGGTTCATATACCCTTTTATGCATACAATAGGTATCAAACATCCAGGCCATTATTTGGGGATTAGTGTTTACATCAGGTGCTGGAACATCCTTATCAGGTCCAAAAAGATCAAATAGATCAGCAAAATATCTCCTTGCAAGCCTTTCAAGTTCTGAACGGGAAAGTTTCGAAGGGTCAACAATAACGCCACCTTTTCCCCCTCCCATAGGGATTCCTACCACGGCACATTTAAAGGTCATCCAAAATGCAAGAGCCTTCACTTCATCAAGTGTCACATCCTGGTGAAATCTGATTCCACCTTTTGCTGGACCCCTTGCTGTGGAATGCTGAACTCTAAAAGCCCTAAAAATTTTAATGGAGCCATCGTCCATCATTACCGGTAAATTGACCTCAGTAATTCTTCTTGGTTCCTTTACCATAGCTATCTGGTTTTCAGTTAAATTCAAAATCTTTGCAGCAGCATCAAACTGCTTCTCAGCATTTTCAAAAGGATTTACTTTTTTACTCATAACTTACTCCTTTTCTAAAGTAGATAAGATGGGATTTTATATGAGGCAATAAAATAAAGCAACTTTTTTAAAAAGTTTTTTTGCTATCAAGTAAGAGCGTAACAGGCCCCTCATTAACTAAAAATACATCCATCATAGCCTGGAAAATTCCACTTTCAACTTTTATCCCTATTTTTTTTGCCTCAAGGAGAAAATTTTTGTAAACTTTTTCTGCCACATTTGGTGAAAGCGCTTTAGAATAGGAAGGTCTTCTTCCTTTTCTACAATCGCCAAGAAGGGTAAATTGAGAAACGACAAGTAATTCCCCTCCTACCTCTTTCAAAGATAAATTCATTTTCCCATTTTTATCGGGAAAAATTCTCAAATTCACAGTTTTTCTCAATATATATTCAATATCCCTATTATCATCACCTGACTCAATACCAAGCAGGAGTAAAATTCCCCTTCCAATTTCCCCCACTATCTTATCATCAACCTTAACGTGTGCCTCTTTAACCCTTTGAATTACTCCCCTCATTCTCTTTCTCCTCTATTATCTTTTTTAAAAAATCAAAACATTCCTCATATCTAACTTTTTTTACTATTTTCCCTTTTTTAAAAACAAGGACACCATTTTTTCCACCTGCAATTCCATAGTCTGCCTCCCTTGCTTCTCCAGGCCCATTCACTTCACATCCCATAACTGCTATGGTAATGTTTTTACCCACACTTTTAAATTCTTCCTCAACTTTCTTAGCAAGTTCAATAACATCCACATGACACCTGGCGCATGTGGGACAGGAAATAACATCCACTCCCGCTGATCTCAATTTGAGAGACTTCAGGATTGCAAATCCCACCTCAACTTCTCTAACAGGATCATCTGTAAGAGAAACCCTCAAGGTATCACCAATTCCATTAAAGAGTAATACCCCAAGTCCAACCGATGAAAAAACTGTTCCCCTTAAAAAGGTGCCAGCCTCCGTTATCCCTATGTGAAGAGGATAATCCACAACTTCAGAAACTTTTTCATATGCATCTACCGTCCTTATCACATCAGAAGATTTAAGAGAAATAACAATATTGTAAAAATCCAGTTCCTCTAAAATTTTCACATGCCTCAGTGCAGCTTCCACAAGGGCATCAGATGTGGGAAAACCATACTTTTCAAGCAAATCCCTGGGGACAGAACCACTATTAACCCCTATTCTTATCGGAATTGAATACTCTTTTGCCTTCTCCACAACCCTTTCAACTTTTTGCCTGGCACCAATATTCCCCGGATTGATCCTCAACTTGTCCACTCCCTCTTCCATAGAAATAAGGGCCAAACGATAGTCAAAATGGATATCAGCCACAAGGGGAATCGAGATTCTGGATTTAATTTTACCAATTACCCTTGCACTTTCTTCATCCGGTACGGAAATCCTCACTATTTCACAACCCACATCTTCAAGTCTTTTTATCTGACTTACAGTCTTTGCCCAATCTTTTGTGGGAGTATTTGTCATGGACTGAACCCTTATGGGAAACTCTCCCCCTATCTGTATCCCACCTATTTCTACAACTTTTCTAACTTTCCGTCTTATCATCTTCCAAAACTCTTCATAAGATCAAAATATATTATTATCATCATAAAAAGAATTAAAAACCAGAATCCAAATTGCAATATTTTTTCCTTAACCTTAACAGGGATATCCCTTCTCGCAAGGGATTCAATTAACAGTAAAGCAATCATTCCACCATCTAAAAGTGGAAAGGGAAGTAAATTTAGAAGCCCAAGACTCAAACTTATAAGTGCCATAAACTCAAAAACAACCTTTAAACTCCTGCTTTTTACCGCTTCACCTGAAGCCTTTGCAATCTCTACAGGGCCCGAAAACTGCTTTATTGAAAGTTTTCCCCTTATTACCTTTGAAAAAATTCTATAGGTTATAAGGGCATACATGTAGTTTTTTTCAAAGGATTTTTTAAAGGACCTCAAAGGAGAATATTTTTCTGTTATATATTTTAAATCAAAAGTAAATCCAAGCATACCTTTACTTTTATCTTCTTTTCTGGGCATGGGAATAATAACTTTTTCCAAAATTTCATTTCCTCTTTTTATCCCAAAAAGAATTCTCTTTCCGGGATTTTTTAAAATAGTTTCTGTGATTAAATAATGTCCCCTATAAACTTTTCCTTTAAATTTAGCCCATAAAAAGACATCTCCTTTCTTAATTCCAGCTTCTTCAGCAGGGGAATTTTTTAAAACATCTGTAACATAGGTGTAAAATAAAGGATAAATTCCCGTTATATCTGAGGCACCTGTTAAACTTTCACGAAGTTTTATTTTCAGAAATTCCCTTCTTCCAGCCCTCAAAACCTCCATAATAATTTCATCCTTTGAATAATAAAAGGATTCCACCAAAAAGTCCTCCCATGTTTTCACTTTCTTTTTCCCCATTTTCAAAATTTCATCGTAAAGTTTAACCCCTGCTTTTTCAGCCGGTGAATCCTTGGCTATATATCCCACAACTGCTTTATCACTATAAAACTGTGGTTTTTTCACACCTGTATAAAAATTAAAAGCAACAAGCAAAATGGCAAATATTAAATTCATAAAGGGACCCGCAAGGAGAATAAAAATTCTCTGATATCTTGGTTTTGAAAGATATTCATAATCCTCTCCCCTATATCCATCCTCAATGTGTTCTCCCGCAAGTTTTACAAATCCTCCGAGGGGAATTAAACTCACCCTGTAGTCAGTCTCCCCCCTTTTAAAGCCCCAAAGCCTTTTTCCAAAGCCAAGGGAAAAGATTTCAACCCTCACCCCAAAAAACTTTGCTGCTAAAAAATGTCCTCCCTCATGAATAAAAATCATTACGCCAATTACAACTATAAACGAAAGCGTGTTAATCAATATGTTCAAGATCATAACTAAACCCTTTTCCTGAATTTCTGGACAATATCCATTGATATCTTCTCAGCCATTCTGTGAACATAAACTATATCATCAACTGATCTAACTTCCCCTTTTTCAAATTTATTAAGAGTTTCCTCTATAACAATGGGGATATCCATAAAACCTATCTCTTCCTTCAAAAAACTTTCTACCGCAACTTCATTGGCACTATTTAAAACAATAGGAGAAGTTCCACCTTCCTTTAGACTATCAAAGGCAAGTTTCAAACAGGGAAACTTCCCAAAATCTGGTGGGAAAAATTCAAGTGGAGAAACTTCAAAAAGATCGAGCCTCGTAAACCCAAGAGTCTCCCTTTCAGGATAAAAAAGAGCATATCCAATGGGAATCTTCATATCAGTAATCCCAAGTTGTGAAATTATAGATCCATCCACAAATTCAACCATGGAATGAACCACAGATTGAGGATGTATAACGACATCTATCTTTTCAGGAGATACTCCAAAGAGATAGTGGGCTTCTATTACCTCAAGTCCTTTATTCATCATTGTAGAAGAATCTACTGTTATCTTTGCACCCATGTTCCACTTTGGGTGATTAAGGGCATCATTTACAGTTATTTCACCAAATTTTTCCACACCTTTTCTAAAAAAGGGTCCCCCCGAAGCGGTCAAAATCAGTCTCTCCACTTTCTCTATACTTTCTCCCCTTAAACATTGGAAAATTGCACTGTGTTCACTATCTACGGGGATTATTTCCCCACTTTTAAGTTTGGAAATTAACTCTCCTCCAGAGACAAGGGATTCTTTATTGGCAAGGGCCACCCTTTTCCCCATCTTAAGGGCCTTATAAGTCGGAAGAAATCCTGCAAACCCCACAATTGCAACTAAAACAATATCCACCTGATCAATGGAGACAAGATCTAAAAGTCCTTTTTCTCCCAAAAGCAACTTTGTGGATAATCCCCTTTCAGCGGTAATATCTTTAAAGATTTTTCCTTCCCTTTCAGACACCACACACGTAAATTTAGGCTTAAATTCCTCAACCTGCTCCAGGAGTAGCCCAATATTTTTATTGGCAGAAATTCCCAGTAAATTAAATTCTTCTTTAAACTTTCTAATTATATCAAGTGCATTTTTCCCAATTGAGCCCGTTGAACCTAAAATTATAATATTTTTCATAACAGCAAATTACACCATCAATAATTTCAAAAAATAGTAAAAGAAAGGAGCACTAAAAATCAAGGAATCTATCCTATCAAACATTCCGCCATGTCCGGGGATTAAATTTGAACTGTCCTTTACTCCAAAATATCTCTTAATTACCGATTCCAGCAAATCGCCAATTTGTCCAATCATTTGAGTTAAAATTGAAATAAAAGCCAACTTTAGAAAAGGGAAATTGCTCAAAAAAAAGTGATACATCAACATTCCAGCTGCCATTCCTCCAAGTATTCCAAAAACAGTACCTTCAATCGTTTTTTTAGGACTAACCACTGGAGATAACCTATTTTTACCAAAAAATCTACCCCCAAAATAGGCAAAGGTATCTCCAAACCAATTTATTAAAAGCCATAGTAAAACTAAAAAACTTCCCAATTTCTCATCTATATTAAATCTTATCAAAATGGCAAAACCAAAGAAGGTAAAAATATAAAAGTAAAAGGCTATCGATAAAAAACTTGAAGCAAAAATAGTTTTAACATCCAGTTTCTTTGAAAAAAGAAAAACTGAAACACAAAGAAAAAAAATAAGAGTTGAAAGAAAACCAGATTTAAAATACTCTCCACTCTTCAAAAAATAAACCCCAAAAAATAATATTGGGAAAAGAGAAAAAAATACTATAAACCTATCTTTAACAGTAGCAAACCTATTTTTAACCATAAAAATGGATTCTGAAAAGGCGATAAAAGCTATAAAAAATGTGAGAGCAGTAAAATATGCCAAAGACAATTTAAAAATAGAGTAAAATACCACAGGTATTAAAATAATTGCAGAAAGTATCCTTTTTAACATTTCTTTCTAAACTCCTCCAAACCTCCTCTCTCTCTTCTGAAAATCCCTTATAGCAAACAGGAATTCCTTCGTGCCAAAATCAGGCCAGAAAACTTTTGTAAAATAAAGTTCAGTATAGGCTATTTCCCATAGGAGAAAATTACTTACTCTCAACTCCCCACTCGTCCTTATGAGAAGATCGGGATCGGGAACATCTGGAAGATATAGATATTTAGAAATAAAACTTTCATCAATCATAGATGGTGTTAAATTTTCTCCATAACCATCTAAAATCTTTTTAAAGGCATCAACTATTTCAGTTCTTCCACCATAGTTCAAAGCAATATTTAAATTGAGCCCATCATTCTTAGCAGATTGTCTTTCAACATGATGGATTAGCCCCCTTATTGTGGCATCCAATTCTTCTATTCTTCCCATTGTTCTCAATCTGACATTATTTTTTAAAAGTAACGGCAATTCCTCTCTTAAATATCTTTTTAAAAGCCCCATAAGTTGTAAAACCTCTTTTTTAGGTCTTTTCCAGTTTTCCACAGAAAAAGCATAAAGAGTTAAATACTTTATTCCAAGTCTTGCAGAAGTTTCAACTATCTCCCTTACTGCATTAATTCCTGCCTTATGACCCTCTATTCTTTCAAGTCCCCTTTTTTTTGCCCACCTTCCATTCCCATCCATAATTATAGCTATATGAGAGGGTAAATCTTTTTTTAAAATTTCAAGGAGTAATTTATATTCTTCTGAATCTCTATCAAAATAACCCTCAAAATTTTTTAGCATTATTAATCCCCCTTTTAAATTTTAAACTGCTTTCTTCAGAGATTTTTTCCCTTTCAAAAGTTCAATAGCCTTCTGAAGCTGTTTTTCATACACCTTCTTTTTATATGCCTTATAATATTTAACAGCTACATCCCCCTTCCCCAGAATATATTTACTGTATAAATCCATTGCAAATTCTTCAGGGGGATATTTAATATCAGGTCTGACACCTGAAGTCCTCGCCTTCTTAGATATAAAGGGCGAACCATCAGGAGCACAAAATACCTCATGTGTCAAATACAAAACATCTCCATCTCTCATGGGTATAAACTTCCCAATTCCTGCCCCTCCAAATGTTTTAAAACCAACAATCTTTGCTCTTTTATTTTCCTTTAAAGATGAAACAACTATCTCAGGAGCCTGCCAGGTGGTTCCATCTATAAGGACTACCACTTTTTCGGAAAACAAAACATCTGGTGACGCAATATACTTTTTTACCACCCTATCCTTACTTTTTAAAATTGTAATAGTTCCCTTTTTCAAAAATAGGTCAGATATGAAAACCGCATCTTCATATCCATTTCCATATGCCATCCTCAAATCTATAATTAATTTTTTTGCCCCTTTATTTTTTAAATTTTCAATCTCACGCTTTACCACAGGCCCACTCCCAGGCAAAATGGCATAAACTTTTAAATATCCCATTCCCTCCTGAATTAAATTAGACGAAACAATCTTTTCCTTTACAACCTCTCTAACAATATTGGTCTCATACAAATCATCTTCATCACTCCCCCTCTGAACACCTATTTTTATGGAATCTCCTACCTTACCCTTCAAAAGAGCTTTTACATATAGGTAATCATACTCCGAAATCCCCTTACCATTTATCTCAGAAATTGTATCTCCCACAAGCAATCCAGATCTTGACGCTGGAGAATTAGGGACAATTGCCATTATCTTGTAATAGCCCATGTGGGGAGAAAGTACAATTCCCACATCACCCTTCATATTACTTCTTTTTTGTATAAACTCATATTCATCCTTTTTAAAATAGGCACTATAACCATCCACGGATTCAAGCAGTCCTTTCAGGGCACCCCTTATGAGTTTATTCGGATTTACAGGGTCTACATATTTATCAAGTGCAAGTTTATAGACCATTTGAAAAGTATCAAGAGCCACATATGTCTTCTTCTGGGACGCATCCACCTTAAACAGATAACTCCCAAGTAAAATATAAAAGATGACAACCGCACTTAAAGCAGAAACAATCAAACTTTTACCTTTCAGCATTTTCCCTCCAACAACTTTAATAAACTATTCCAAAATTCCTTTTTAACTTACCCTTCAACAATTTTTTTCTAAATCCCGATACCCTATCAACAAATAAGATACCATTTAAATGGTCAATTTCATGTTGAAAACATCTGGCAAGAAGGCCTTCAACTGAAAGTGTGAAATCTTCACCTTCAAGATTTTGTGCCTTTACTTTTATGGCAACAGGTCTTACCACATCTTCATAGATTCCTGGAATGCTAAGACATCCTTCTTCAAACTTATCCTTTTCTTCAGAAAATTCAACTATTTCAGGATTTACGAGGACATACAGTTTATCCTTTTTATCGGGAGTAGAAATATCAGCCACAAAAACCCTTTTACTTACCCCCACCTGAGGAGCCGCAAGTCCTATACCAGGAGCCTTATACATGGTCTCAGCCATATCTTCCACTAACTTTTTTAAATTCCCATCAAAATCTTCCACAGGAAGTGCCTTCCTTCTCAAAACTTCACTTCCATAAATTTTAACTGGTAAAATCACACCTCACCCCTTATAAAAAATATTAACCTTTATTTTATATAATTTTCTAAAAATATTTTAAACTTTTTTTTAAAACATTTAAAATATCTTTTCGTATTCTTTTTTTAAAAAAACAGAGAAGGGAGTAAGAGATGTCAGAAAAAAAAGGAAAGGGCTGTCTAATAGCAGCCATAATCTTTTTAATCTTTATTGTTTTTACAATTATATTGTTTTTCTCTGTCAAATCAGCGTTAAATCCTATGCCTACGGTAAAAGACAATTCCGTCCTGATTATAAATCTAAAAGGAGAAATACCGGAATACAGCGAACAAAAAAACATCTCAGATTTTCTAAAACCTAAAATTCTCTCCTTCGCCGATATGTATAAAATTCTAAAATATGCAGCAAAAGATAAAAAAATAAAGGGTATATACCTAAAAATTTCAAATCCAACCATTGGATTTGCAAAGATTCAGGAACTTCTAAATCTTTTAAATGAATTCAAAAAATCCGGAAAATTTGTATATTCCTACATAGATGTAAGTAGTGAAAATGGATACTGGATATCCCTCCCCTCAGATAAAATTGTTATGCCCGAAAGTGGATATCTGGAAATAAATGGTTTTAAAATTGGAAACATGTATTTTAAAGAATTATTATCAAAACTGGGAATTGAAGCTGAAGTTGTAAATATTGGTAAATACAAAAGTTTTGGAGATATCTTTAAGAGAAAAAATATGTCAGAAGCAGACAGGGAACAACTTACCCTTTTACTCGACAACATCTATAATACCTTTGTAAAAGATGTTTCAAAATTCAGAAAATTTGATAAAAACTATGTGAAAAATAAAATTGAAGAGGGCATTTTTCTTCCAGAAAAAGCCCTTAAATCAAAATTTATAGATGAAATTACCTACGAGGATAAATTCCTATCAAAAATTAAAGATTTTTCTAAAATAGAGGGTATCAAGTATCTAAAAACCATTCCCCACACCTTCTCCACAAAAAAGATAGCAGTGGTATTTGTAGATGGCGGAATAGGAATGGGGCGGGGAGGATATGATCCCCTTATGGGAAAAGTGGTTGGATCTGACGAAATAATTAAGATCTTTAAAAAAATAAGAAAAGACAAAAGGATTAAAGGAGTGGTACTCAGGATAAACAGCCCCGGTGGTTCTGCAACCGCATCCGATTTAATCTGGAGAGAAATAAGAAAAACGGATGAAGTAAAACCAGTAATTGCTTCAATGTCAAATGTTGCAGCATCTGGAGGATATTATCTATCAGTTGCCTGTAGAAAAATTGTAGCAGATCCCCTCACCATTACCGGATCCATAGGAGTAGTATCAATTATTTTCAACCTTGAAAATCTATACAAAAAAGTAGGTATAAATGTAGAAATTCTTAAAAAGGGAAAATGGGCAGATTTTCCCACTGGAAATAGGGCTCTCACTGAAGAAGAGTGGAAGAAATTTAGAGAAGGCAGTGAATCCTTTTACAAAATTTTTGTCAATAAAGTTGCAAAGGGCAGAAGAAAAAGTTTTGATGAAATTGATAAGGTGGCAAGGGGAAGGGTCTGGAGTGGAAAAGATGCTCATACTGTTGGACTCGTTGACTCCTTGGGTGGACTTGAAGAAGCAATTGAACTTGCTAAAAATGAAGCCAGAATTGGAAAAAATGAAAAGGTGGGAATTATATTTTATCCAAAAAAGAAAAAACTATTTGATATTATAGCGGAAAATTTGGAAAACTCTGAAAAAATTATATTCAATAGAAAAGGTCTCAGGGAAAAAATTATTGAAAATTTCAAAAAATATAGGGAAAAATCACCATATTTATATTTAATGGAAAATAAGATAGAAGTGGAATAGATTTTATTCCACTTCTCCTACAATTTAGAAAACTAAAAAATTTTTATGCCCGGTAAATAAGATTTATTAAGATAATCTGAAGAGAGATTTTTCAATTTTACCTTAATTTTCTGTTTTTTAATTTTTTCTTTTCTGCCTTTTCTGCCTGGCACTAAATTTTAATTTTTCCCCTATAAGCCCATGGTGGAAATTGTATGGGGATAATTTTAGCCTGGCACCTTTTCCAGGTTTCGCTGTGAAATTTGAAGAGGGAGTTGGCAAATAAATATTTTCTCTATTGTTTTTCCTCAGACACAAAATTTTCGGTATGTCTCTCAATTTCTTTTATTTTTTCAAGTCTTCTCTCATGTCTTCCACCATCAAAGGGAAGTTTCTGCCATATTTTTATCATTCTAACCGCTTTACTTACCTCCATAAATCTCCCGGGTAAAACAAGCACATTTGAATCATTATGCCTTCTGCTAAGTCCTGCAAGTTCTTCATTAAAACAAAGAGTTGCCCTTATTCCTTTAAATTTATTTGCAGTAATTGACATCCCTATTCCAGTACCGCAGATCAAAATACCCCTATCTACCTCACCACTTAAAACCTTCTCCACAACTTTTTTTGCAAAATCAGGGTAATCCACCGATTCTGTGGAATAGGTACCAACATCCACAAATTCAATTGTTCTATCCTTTCTAAACTCCATCTTTATTGCCTCTTTTAATCCAAAGCCTGCATGATCACATCCAATTGCTACTTTCATAAAAACTCCTTTTCAGAAAATAGATAAAATTATAATTATTTCATGCCAAATTAAAAATAAAAAGTTTGCCTGGCACCAATTTTATTTTTTGCCTGGCACCATTTGTCATATTGAAATAATCAATCTAAAATGTTATAAACTAATCTATTTTTAGAGAGGTTTTTAAATGGAAAAGGCAATCCTTGCAGGTGGATGTTTTTGGTGTATGCAGGAACACTTTGAAAAAATTAAGGGAGTACAGAAAGTTGTATGTGGTTATACAGGAGGAAAAATATCAAACCCCACATATGAAGAAGTTAAAAGTGGAAAAACAGGACATTATGAAGCAATATTCATTGAATTTGATGAAGAGATCGTAAACTATAAAAGATTGCTGATTGAGTATCTTTCCATAATTGATCCTTCAGATTCCACAGGACAATTTATTGATAAAGGAAGTCAGTATAGAAGTGCAATCTTCTATTTAAACCAGAAACAAAAAGAAATTGCTGAAGACCTGCTGAAAAATCTCGAAGATTCAAAAATTTTTGATGAAATTTATGTGAAACTTCTCCCAAAAAATGACTTTTACAAGGCTGAAGGTTATCACCAAAAATACTATATTTCATGTCCACTGGAATATATGCAATATAAAAATTATTCAGGAAGAATTCATTTTATTAAAAAATATGGCAAAAAAATCAAAAAGTTATTAGGAGAAAACAATGATTAAAAACGCATTTTTACTATTTCTAATGGGCTTCTTTTTTCTCACACCTACCTTATCAGTTAATTACTCAAATATGGAAAGGTCAAAAATCCCTGAAAAATTTAAATGGGATTTATCTCCACTTTATAAAAATATTTCCGTGTGGGAAAAAGATTATAATGCTGTCAAAAAAGAAATAGCGAAAATTAAGGATTTAAAGAAAAATATTTTAAAGGACCCGGAACATCTCTATAACTTTCTTCAATTTAAAGACAAAATAGAGAGAACACTTTCAAAACTCTATCTCTTTGCCCATCTTTCCCAGGATGTGGATCTCACAAATTCAAAGAACAGTGAACTTGTTGGAAGGGTTACCTTTCTATTTTCCACCTATTCCAAAGAAATTTCCTTCTTTAAGCCTTTAATTGCAAGGCTTTCTGAAAAGGATTTCAACAAATTACTTTCTTATAAACCACTTAAGACCTATAGAGAATACCTCACTGATATAAGAAGATTAAAAAAACACATTTTATGTGAAAAAAGGGAAAAAGTCATAGCTGCTTTTTCTCTTATTTCAAGTGATCCTGAAACCATATACTCAAAGTTAAATTATGCAGATATAAAATTTCCCACGGTAAAACTTTCAAATGGAGAAAAGGTTACTATAAATCAATCAAACTATGTAAAATATAGAAGCAGTAAAAATAGAGAAGATAGAAAAAAAGTTTTTGAAGCCTTTTTTAAAACACTGAAACAATTTGGACACACCACAGCAGCAACACTAAATGAAGAAATAAAACTCCACTTTATAAATGCAAAGTTGAGAAACTACAAATCATGCCTTGAGGCATCCCTATATCCAAACAACATTGACACCACCGTATATAAGAATTTAGTTGAAGTGGCAAATGAGAATTTAGATGTTCTCCACAGATACATGAAACTAAAAAAGAAAATAATGGGATTTAAAGAACTCAGATATTACGATTTATATGCAGATATAATCCCCGGAAATTATGAATTTCCAGCAGAAGAAGGAAAGAAAATAATTTTGAAGGCCTTAAAACCACTTGGTGAAGAATACACAACAAAATTAAAAGACGCTTTTAACTCCAGATGGATGGACCTATACCCAAATAAGGGAAAAGCAGGGGGAGCCTATAGTGATGCCTGTTATGATGCACACCCTTATGTGTTTTTAAACTATAACGACGACTATGAAAGTTTAACCACTATGGCCCATGAGTTTGGACATGCCATGCACTCATTTTTGTCAAATAGCAACCAACCATTTATAAATTCCCAGTACACCACCTTTGTGGCTGAGGTTGCCTCCACAATGAATGAAACACTACTTGAAAGATATCTGGTTAAAAATTTAGAGGATAAGAGGGAAAAACTCTTTATCCTGATGCAATATCTCGAAATGCTGAGAAACACCTTTTTCAGACAGACAATGTTTGCTGAATTTGAACTTAAAATACACGAACTCATAGAAAAGGGCCAACCTTTAAGTGAAGAAGTACTATCAAAAACATACCTGAATATTTTGAAAAAATATTATGAAACCCCCGACGGAGATGTGAAAATAGATGATATATATGGAATAGAATGGGCATACATTCCACACTTTTACATGAATTTTTATGTATACCAATATGCCACAAGTATTTCAGCCTCAACGGTAATTGCTGAAAAAATACTTAAAGGAGAAAAGAACGCCAGAGAGAACTATTTAAAAATGTTAAAAAGCGGCTGTTCAAAACCACCTGTTGAACTTTTAAAGATGGCAGGTGCAGATCTCACCACGAAAAAGCCAGAGGAAAAATTGATTGAAGTAATGTCAAAAACAATAGATAAGGTGGAAAAACTCTGGAGTGAATTAAATAAATAGTTATGGAATATGTAATTGAGGCAAAGAATGTGGGGAAGAGATATGACATCTATCCCCACCCCTTTGACAGGGTAAAGGAATTACTATTTTTTGGAAGAAAAAGGTTTCACACAGAACTCTGGGCACTAAAAGACATTTCCTTTAATGTCAGAAGGGGAGAAGCCTTCGGTTTTATTGGAAGTAATGGTGCTGGAAAATCAACCCTTTTAAAGTTAATATCGGGAATCTCAAAACCCACAGAGGGGACAATTTCCGTGAAGGGGCGTGTCTCAGCACTCATGGAACTTGGAGCAGGATTTCACCATGAATTTACCGGAAGAGATAACATCTACATGAACTGTTCAATACTTGGTATGACAAAGGAGGAAATAGAGGAAAAAATTGACAAAATAATTGAATTTTCTGAACTTGGAGACTTCATAGATAGACCCATAAAGATCTATTCCACAGGAATGTTTATGAGACTCGGATTTTCTGTTGCAATAAATACCGATCCAGAAATTCTTCTAATAGATGAAATACTTGCAGTTGGAGATGAATATTTTCAGAGTAAGTGCTATAAAAAGATAAAGGAATTCAGGGAGCAGGGAAAAACTGTGATATTTGTATCCCACTCAATAAACACTGTTAGGGGACTATGCGATAGGGTTATGTGGCTTGACAATGGAAAAATGAGAGAAATCGGTGATAGTGTGCGGGTAACTGAGGACTATCTTAATTTCCAGAGGGCAAGAATCGGAAGAAAACTTGGAGGAGTTGTTCAGGATAAATCTGGAGAAATACCAAAAATAACACGACAGGGAACAAGGGAAGCAGAAATCACAAAGGTGGAATTTTTAGATGAGAGGGAAGTGCCAAAAGAGGAATTTGAATTCAACGAGACACTTATAGTGAGGATATACTTTAAGGCACATGAGGATATTGAAACACCCAATATGGGGGTTTCAATATGGAGAAATGATGGGGTACTCTGCTATGGTTCCTCATCCGCCAAAGATGAAACAAGTCTTGATGTACTAAAAAGTGGAGAAGAGGGATATTTAGATGTGATATTTCCAGAATGTCCTTTAATGGCAGGTGAATATGAAGTGTCAGTTGCCATTTACTGTCCCAAAGATCTACACCCCTATGACTTTCACAATAGACTCTATAAACTCAAAGTAAAATCAGGAAGAAGAGATGAGGGGGTTTGCTACATCCCACATAAATACAAATATGTATTTAAAAATGGGAAAATCATAGAAAAAGAGGCTAAAAAATTCCCATCCTATTTGCCAAACTCAAGTAAGAAATGACCCAGGGAGTAGAGGGAATCTCCTTTAGATGGCCAGATGATGATTGAATCTGCCTCTATCCCATCCATCTTTTTTGAAATCCTCTTTAGCCCACCATCATCTGAAGAGGGAATTTTGAAGTAAAAACTCTTGTTTTCCTTAAGTGTAAACCACACATTGTATTCATCATTCCCATCAACAGAGAGATCACAACCATAAATTTTTTCCATCCTTCCAAGGGAGATCCTGAGATAACTTCCACAAGGAATTTTCAGGGTATTTATATCCCACTTATCGCCATTTTTCTTAATTTTATACTTTTTAAGGGAGGAGTAATTTAAAGTCACACTATTTAAATCCTCCACAACATACTTCAGAATGGATTCATCCCCATCCTTTTCCTTTGAAGAGGACTCTTCATACTTTTTCAGAAGGTAGTTATACCTTCCAAAATTGAGTTTTACAATTTCTTTAAGCCTATTAAACGAGAATAATTTTCCACTTACAACAAGATGTAATTTGTCATAATATTCCCTTAAACTCTTATCCTTTATTAAATTTTTTCCAAGTGCCACAGTTTCAAAATAGCCTATGGGGATTTTTCTCTCAAAATGTCCTATCCTCCAGTTATTAACATCTTTAACTTTTAACCTGGAAAGGAGTGGATCCACAAGGGCAAATCTGTCCAGTATGTAAGTATCAGGTCTTTCAAAGAGGCCGTTATATCCGACCATATATTCAACTCTTGTTTTACGTGGCCTTTTAATTTTGTCACAAAAATAATCTCCAGGATCCTTTAGTTCTCTATTATTCCTTGTGGTATTTATAATACATTGACTTCTTGCAAAATAATACCCCCTCTCATTACAGATGCCACTTTTCCTTATAAAGTCCTCCTCAATGTTAAATTTAACTTTTCTGAAAAGTGTTTCTCTGCCACATCTAAGTGAACCATATCCAGATATGAGTATGAGCAGGAAAATTATTCCGTAATCAAACTTATCCTGAAATTCATATGAAGAAAGAATTATGAGGGAAGTAAAAAAGGGAACCGAAAGAAATCTTCCAGCCATGAAATCTCCGCCAATGTAAAGGATATAAAGCAAATAGAGAATAATGCCGGTGGATATGTAGGGGAGCTTCTTTTCTCTAAATCTGTAAAAAAAGGAAAAAAGTATCCCTGAGAAGATGACAAGGAGGGTTATGGGATCATATTTTAGTGAATCCAGAAAATAACAAATCCCTTGAAGTAGAAGTTTTTTATGAGAAATACCTGTGCAAAGTTTTGCAAATGCTGTATTTGGTAGGGGAAAGCCATAGTAAAATGTGGAAAAGATAAGCCAGAAAATGGCAGGGGAAAAGCCAATGAGAGCCCTCGAAAAAATTTTTTTAATCTTTCTAACCTCTCTATACCGAATAAATGTCTCCCTCACCAGCACGGGAAGTGGTATAAGGATTAAATCGGGTCTATTCAGGAAAATCAGTGAAGAGAGAAGGTATAAATATGATATTTTATCCCTATAGTACTTTAGATAGTAAAGAAAAAAAATTGAGATTAAAAAAAATGAAAGGGGATTTTCAAGCCCGGAGGAAGTATAATCAATAAATGCTTGAGAGAAAAGTAAAAGCAGTAAAATTAGTATTGATGTGTATCTGTTATCTGAAATTTTATAAATCAAAACCCATACTGCACCTAAGGAGAAAAGTAGTGAAAAAAATAGAGTTGTAAGAAATATCTTACCAGAAATGAAGTATCCCAGAGACAAAATGAGGAGCCAGAGAGGGTGGGTAAACCCCTGAACCCTCTCTCCAATGTTATACAAAAGACCATTTCCATTTACAAAGTTCAAAATAAACCGCATACTGATTTCTGAATCATCAGAAATCCACAAAATCCTCAGAAAAACAACAATTAATGTCAGAAACAAAAAAATTAGTATAAATTTTCCAATATTGTTTTCTGAATGTTCTTTAATTTCTTTACCACGGTGTAAGTCCATTGTAAACCCTTAAAATCATGGAATATTTAAGAAGAAAAAATAGTACCAAAAGTGGAATCAAAAGATATTTTGAAAAAAACTTTGGAAGTGTTAAATATACTGGAAAGGCAACGAGACTATACCTTCCAAGGGCATTTGGTGAAAATCTCAAAAAAACAGGTAGCATTGGTAAAAGAGAATAGAGGGATAAAATTAAAGTGTAATTTTTACTCCATGAACCATCCCTCCCCCCAAATTTCACACTCCAGATGGCAACAAAGATGGAATAGGTAAATGAAATGATAAACACAAAAAAGCCAAGCACATCTGGAAGAAAGAATACATTTAGTGGATTTTTAAGTGTATCCCGCAAATCTCCCCAGAGAAAGTCCAGACTTCCCTTCCAGGCAGATTGAAGTTTTACAAAGGCAAGTGGGTCTCCAACCTTTATCCAGAGTATTGCCATTGTGAGCATTAAACCACTTATGGAGAGAAAAACCAGAAAGAGGGTTTTTAAAAATCTTTTTCCCTTCTTTTTCGAAATTAAAAAAGAATATATAGGTAACAAGAGATAAGTTACCCCAACAAATCTTGTTCCTGAAGATAATCCTGCAAAGACCGAAGAAGTATATTCCTTTTTTTTCAAATATAGAAAAAGTGACAGAGAGGATAAAAATATAAAAAGACTTTCACTGAAACCAAAGTGTAGAAAAAAGGAGAAGGGATTTGACAAAAATAAAAGCAAGGAAAGAAATACACCTTCTCTTGAAATGGAAAGAAGTTTTCCCAATTTAACTCCCACAAACAAAATCCCCAGTAAAAATAAATTACTCAAAAAAGTTAGAGATACTGCTGTATTCCATCCAGTAAGCCATTTTACAAATTTTCCAAGATATGGAAATAAAAAGGGCCAGGCGCTGTTTTGCTGCTTTTTGCCATCTCCATCAAATTGATAGCCCTTTTCAACTATGGAGGCATACCAGAAATAGTCCCAGTGATTCATATAGGTAATCATTGCCCCAATAACTCCCATATACCTTGCGTCAAATTTTTCAAGGAAGTAAAAACCCTTTCCCCTATCAAAGTTTTCACACTTTACATCCATTGAAGCCCTTGAGTGGTTAATATTCCAGATGGTAAAGGATATCTTTCTGTTGTCACTACTTTCTGGATTTATCCTGGATGGAACTATAAATTTATTCGCCACAAAGTGAAGATCATTTTTCTTAAACTTTAATTTGAGTTCTATACTCTGGGGCATTTTCTTTAAGAT
>Ga0256842_1001367_pt1 | contig 19657 bp, 17 predicted proteins | sample 4559240metaG_FD_185973 | JGI IMG/M metagenome (GOLD analysis project Ga0256842, IMG submission 185973) | Hydrothermal vent microbial communities from Guaymas Basin, Mexico - 4559-240 | ecosystem: Environmental > Aquatic > Marine > Hydrothermal vents | place: Mexico: Guaymas Basin | collected... | reverse complement strand
CCCTCTTTCAATTTACAATAATGCCTGCAAAGAAGACAGGTGATTCTGCTCTTTTCGGGTTCCGTTTTATAATATTCCATATTTAGCCTCCTTGCTGAGAAACCTTTATACCAAAGGCCTCAATCTGAAACTATTTTATCCACTTAATGCATATTTGTCAAGGAATATTTAAGCTTTACGCCCGTCTGGTGCTTAGCGCCTATTAATCTAAATCATGGTAACTTTAAAGATACATTATTTACGGAGAGAAGCCTTATGAAAAACAATATCGTTCTGATAGGATTTATGGGTGTAGGAAAAGGCACATTGGCCAGACGTCTGGTTCGTAAAGATAGTGCACTTTACGCTCTCGATACCGACGATATGATCGAAAGTCTGACAAATACAAAGATAAAAAAGATTTTCGCAACAGCAGGGGAATCGGCATTTCGGGCGCTCGAGCAGAAAACCGCAAACTGGCTCGAAAAAAATGTGACGAATGCCGTCATATCCACCGGAGGAGGCTTTTTCAAGGTTCAAAACATCAATAAAATAGGGACCATAGTCTATTTGAAAGCGGAATTCGACTGGATCTATTCGCGTATCGTTGAGTCGCCGAATGCTAAAAAAAAGTTGAAAAAACGACCGCTTTTTCAAGATTCCGAAAAAGCCAGATCTCTTTTCAACGAACGATACGAAGCCTATGAAGCAGTGGCCGATATCGTCGTGGATATGAGTGCCGGAGACCAGGAGACGATCGCCGACGAAATAATTAGAAAAGTTCGATCACTTCAGCAGTAATCCGCCAAAAGCCCCTCTTTGAGTTGCTGGTATGTCTCATCTCCCACCAGCCTTTTCACGATAGCCAGACCGAAGCAGATTGCCGTTCCCGGGCCCCTGGAGGTCATTACGTTGCCATCGATCACCACCTTCTCTTTATCGGTATATCCCTCTTTTCCGATCTGCTCCTCAACGCCGGGATAGCAGGTATAGCGCTCACCGAGAACTCCCGCTCTATTCAGCGCAAAAGGTGCGGCACAAATGGCACCCAAAAGCTTGTCTTTGGCCTTCATTTCGCGAAGCAGCTCTTGAACGGTATCGTTTTCCGCAAGCGTATTGGTGCCCTCCCAGCCTCCTGGCAGCACAATCATGTCAAGCTCATCCGCCACAATAAATTTGATATCGATATCCGCTTTTATCGTTATGCCATTGGCGCCTGTTACGACTGTATCGTCGACACCTGCTACGATCACTTCGATACCTCCGCGGCGCATTACATCGATCAGACTTACAGCCTCTATCTCTTCAAATCCCTTTGCCAGCGGCACACACACTTTTGCCATGATACTCCTCCTTTTTTTGCTGATAGGTGATATCGTCTATTTCACTTTATCGAGATATTTACTTTCGGTAGTATCGACACGGATCTTGTCACCTTCGAGTATATGGTATGGCACCTGAACAACCGCTCCCGTTTTCAAGGTGGCGGGTTTGCGGCTTCCACTAGAAGTGTCCCCTTTGAAGTTCGGTGGAGTTTCAACCACTTCAAGCTCGACTACCTGCGGAAGCTCTACGGTGATCGGTTTGCCGTTATGAAAAAGAATATCGACCGTAAATCCTTCATCCAGAAATTTCATGACATCCTCGCCGACCTGCTCATGCGGCAGACCGATCTGCTCATATGTTGTCGTATCCATAAACTGCAGCATTTCACCATCGTCATAAAGATACTGCATGGTCTTTTGCTCCAGATTCGGAGTTTCGAACTTGTCTCCTGCATGTACAGTTTTTTCTATCACGCGTCCCGTTGAAAGAGATTTGATTTTTACACGTACAAATGCAGCACCTTTGCCCGGTTTGACATGCTGATACTCCACAACTCTGTAAGGTTGTCCCTCCATCTCGAGACGAACACCCTTTTTAAGGTCTCCCATTCCGATAGTAGCCATTATATCTCCTAATTTTTTAGGTTATTTTATCTAAAAAAGCTTGGAGAAGAGGTAAAAAAGAAAACTGAGAATAATCGAAAGAAGAATCGACGTGGCGATGGGAAAGTAAAAGGTGAAATTATCTTTTTTGATAACGATGTCTCCAGGCAGTTTACCTACCACGGAGACAAAAAGTCCGAATATGACAAGAACGACTCCCGTCATAATCAGGAGTCGGCCAATATCAGACATTTTCAAGCTCTTCGAGAACTTGAGGATTCATCGCTTTAGCGCGATACATCAATACCGGAATGAAAATGAGCGAGACGATCACGGCTGCCACGGTTCCTGAAATCAACGCCACTCCAAGCCCACCGAAAATTGGATCGCTTGCAAGCAGCGCAGAACCCAGAATAATAGCGATTGCAGTCAACATGATAGGCTTTGCACGAGTTGCCGTAGCTACCGCTATCGCATGCCGTTTTTCAAATCCCTTCTCTAGCATCAAGGCTTTTGCAAAATCGATCAAAAGCAGCGAATTGCGTGAGCTGATACCCATCAAGGCGATAAAGCCGATCAGTGAAGTAGCCGTCAGAAAGAATGTGTATGTAGTAACCATATCCGCCACCCAATGACCTACGATGACGCCGATGATCGAGAGGAAACTTCCTGCAAGTATGATCGCACTGATCGTAAAGTTTTTATAGTAAATCACCAACAGCAAGAATATAAGCACCAAAGCTGCGATAAAAGCGGCACCCAGATCGCGGAAAGTGTCAAGTGTAACTTTCATTTCGCCATCCCACTTCAAATCGAACACTTCACCCGTTTTTCTATCTGTAAAACGGAGATTGAAAAGATAGTCGGTCGTTTCGATCTTGTATTTTTTGGAAAAATTTTTCATGATCGCGCTGCGTGCATCGAGCAAAGGATATACCTGCGATACCAGATCAGTTTCAGCGGTTACGCTGATCATCCTGCGAAGCTCTTTTTGCATGATCGTAGGCGAGGCTTTCACTTCTCTGATGGTTACAACTTCGCTCATCGGCACGAGCATTCCCTTTTTGTTCATCAGTTTCAACGCGGCGAGTTTGCTTTTCAGTGCCTCCTTGCTGTGATCTTTCAATCTTCTCGTAGTATCGCTGAGCCTGACGAACAATCCGATCTGATCAGGATAGTTTCGGCTGTTTTTGTGGGCTACGACCATCCCTTCAAACGCCAGATATAGAATTTTATTGACTTGCTCCACGCTGAGGCCCGAACGGCTAATTTTATCAGGATTTGGAATGAGCTCATACTTTTCATATGGGTCATCGGCCATGATATCGATATCCACCAAACCTTTCGTATTTTTCAGAACAGTCGCCACTTTCTGGCTGAGTTGATAGGTTTGCTCGTAGTTTTTGCCATAAATTTCGGCCACGACGGCAGCAAGCGTAGGCGGTCCGGCAGGCTGCTCAACCATCTGGATCACAGTATCTTTTTTAAGCGCTTCACAGTTGGCTTTGATGATAGGACGCAGGCGATGAACTATCATAAACGATGGCTCTTCGCGCTCGTGCTTGTCTGTCAGATTTACGACGATCTCGGCCACATTTTCACTGTTTTTAAAAGTCGATCCTTTTACAAGTCCGGCATAATCAAGAGGCGCTCCCTGCCCCAGATAGACTTCGGCATCCGTGACCTCTTTCTCTTTTTGAAGAAATGAAACCACACACTCTCCGATCTTTTTCGTCTCTTCTATAGAACTGCCCGTAGGTGCATTTACATATATCGAAAATGTGTTGGCGCTTTTGCCGGGCAACATCTTTGCAAGAACGATCTTTGTAGGAAGCATCATGATCGAGCCGATAAGCGCCAATATGGTCAAACCGATCACTGTCCACTGTTTGACTCCGGAGCCTAGTAGATTATATATAAACTGCTCGAACTTTTTCATTGAACGCCTCCTTCTTTCGCTTCACTCTTTTTGTGGTGCTTGTGATGGTGGAAATGTGGCTTTTTGAGAAGCTTGAGTCCAAGATATGGCGTAAAGATATAGGCTACGATGAGTGAAGCGACCAAAGCGACCGGCACATTCGCAGGAATCGGTTTCATAAACTGCCCCATCATACCTCCAACGAACGCCATCGGCACCATCGTCAGGATTATCGCCAAAGTCGCGATATTGGTCGGCGCACCGATCTCGTCGGTCGCCTCGACCATGATTTCATCCATACTCTTATCCACTGCATCGTGCGAATGGAGATGACGATGAATATTTTCTATAACGATGATCGCAGCATCCACCAAGAGTCCCAAAGAAAGCAGAAACGCAAACAGCGTAATACGGTTTATGGTCTGCCCCGTGAGATAGGCTATAAAGAGCGTGATAGCCAAAATCGCCGGTACGGTGAAGGTAACGATAAGAGACTCTTTCCATCCCAGGAAAAAGACAAGCATAATAGAAATGATTACGATCGTGATAAGGATGTGATCGACAAGCTCGTTTACGGCATCGTTAGCTCTTTTGCCATAGTCGCGAGTGATAGCATATCCGACTCCCTCTTTCGCGAGCATTGGCCGGTAGCTCTCCATTTTCGCCTTGATGGCGTCGGCGATCGTTACCGCGTTCGTTCCGGCAAGTTTGCCGAGTGTAAGAGTCATAGCGGGCTTCAAAGGCGTAAAACCCTCTTTTTTATGTTCGGAAATTTCTACACTTTTGAAGTTTTGTATATCGCTGCCTGCAGTGACCCTTGCCACGTTTTTAAGATAGATGGGAGAGCCCATATATTGCGCTACGATCAGATTTTCCACATCACGAATACTCTCGATCGCATTCTTGACACCGAAAATTACGAGCTGACCATCTTTCGTACGCCCTTTGACGTCCGGCACATCTACCGCCAGAGCCTTGATCGCCTGCACGATCTGCCCGAGAGAGAGATGATAGCCTGAGAGTTTTCCCAAATCCACCTGTATATTGTACTGCTCTTTGCGCCCACCCTTGATCTGTGTTTTTGAAACGTTTTCGATCTGGCTGAGCTCTTGTTGAATCTCTCTGACAATCCTGAACAACTCCGTATCTTTGAGTACACTGCCCTCTTTTTTATAAAAAGTTATCGCCATGATCGGGATATCTATATCGACATCGAAAGGCTTCACTAGCGGATTCATTGTTCCCTTGGGAAGCAAATCCATATTTTGCATAACCTTGTCGTATAGATTCAGATTGGCCCTCTCGCGGTCTTCCCCGATATAATACATCACATTGACCACTCCTACATTATCCATCGCGATTCCGTAGATATGCTCGACACCTTTTATTTCACGGATTTTCCGCTCCAGTGGGTTGACGATAATATTTTCTATCTCGCGCGGAGAAGCGCCTGGCATCGGAACTATGATGGTGCCGCCGGCAACGGAAATCTGAGGGTCCTCTTCTCTTGGCATCACTTCAAGCGATACATATCCTATAATCAAAAGAAATATTCCAAGAATCGGCGTAAGTGGATTGTGCAAAAAATACTTTGCCAGCTTCCCTGCAATATCTTTAGGCTGATAGCCCTTTTTCTCTTCCATATTTCACCCTTTACCGGATTGAAATCTGGGCATACATGCCAGGATAGACACGATACCCTTTGTAGTCGAAGGTGACTTTCATTTTAAACTGGTGGGTCATTGGATTGGAGCTTGGGATAATAGCAAACACTTTACCCTCTCTGTCATAGCCGATCGAAGGGATGACAACTCTCACCTTCTTGCCAACTTCGACATCTTTGAGGTTGCTCTCGGAAATCTCTGTCATGATTTTCAAGCGGCTAAGATCGGTAAGGATAATCGCCGGCATACCCGGAATTGCCATCTCTCCTGCATTGATTCTTTTTTCCACCACCACACTGTCGTTGGGGGCACGCACATCGAGATATTTATACTGATTGAGCACCTCTTTGAGTTTTGCTTTCGCCTGCTCGACCTGCTTTTGAGCTATCTCGATCATCGCTTTTGTGTTTTCTGCCGCCAACTGGAGGTTTTCAAGCTCATATTTGCTGACCATCCCTTTTTTAAACAGCCTTTCATGGCGTGCGAGGTTGGTCAGAATATTGTTGTACTGATTGCGATTCATCTGAAGAGCGAGCTCGGCCTGCGAAATTGCAAGCTCCACCTGTGATTTGGCGCTATCGATCTCTTTTGAATCGATCGTATAAAGCAGCTGTCCTTTTTTGACACGTTGCCCCTCCACCACATATACACGCTTTACGAAGCCCATATATCGGCTTGTCATCATTTTCTGGTTATCCGACACGACGCTTCCTGTAAGCGACAACTCCGCCGCACCCAGACCGAGTGCGAGCACAATCAATGCAAGAGCGATTCTTTTCATAATATTCCTTTATTGATGATATTTTCAAGTTCAAAGACTTTGTTATTGCGTGCGTTTCTCGTCGTAGTGAGCTTGAGTACCGCCTGAATCTGTTCGCTGTTTTTTATCAAAACGTCATTTATGGAGATCAGGCCCTCTTTATAGCGGCCATAATAGTTCTCATAAACACGGTTCATGAATTTAACCTTCTCTTCGAGAGACCTTATATCATATTCGCGGCTTTTGATCTCGGTGATGATCTTGTCGATCTTGAGAGCAATCCCCTTTTTTGCAAGATCCATCTGGTGGTGCGCTTTGAGATTTTGAATACGTGCTTTTTCATATTTGGACTTGTCTATTAGCCCATTGAAGATATTCCACTTCAGTTGTATCCCGACAGTATATGAATCTTTATCGGTAAAATCGTTCATGAAATCGTCATCGGCGCTTCCATATTCGGCAAATGCTCCTACCTGTGGAAGAAAATTCGATCTTTCGACTCCAACAGCCAGATCTGTAACCTCTAAACCTATTTTTGCCTTTTGGATATCCAGGTTTCTGCCAACCATCTCCTCTTTTTTCATTTTAGGCATTGGGACATCTTTGTCTTCTGCCGAAATCGAAATCACTTTATCGTCAACCAAAAAAGAGAGGAACTGGTATGCCAGATCGCGATTGAGATGCGCCTGATTTAACATTCGCAACACATCCGCCCTCTTTGTCTCTACCTGGAGCAGGTCGATATCGAGCGCATACCCCTCTTTTACCATGTTTTCAACCGTATCCTGCAACTCTTCCACATTGTGCAAAATCACCGTCAGGTTTTTGATATAGTTATCCACCAGTGCGATATCGTAAAATGTCTTACGCGTCTGATATACCTTTTCGTTCAATACCTTTTGTTTATCCAAACGGCTCATCTTGGCCATCTTGCGGGCAATTTTTCCATATTTGTTCAGTTTCCCACCCACATAGAGCGGAATTTGGAATTGGAGTTTTTCCTGGAAATGGTTACGCGCATCCGGATAGTTAAGCTTGCTTGGCTGGATAGACAAGACTCCATTCATTCCTTGCAAATCCTGAGACGTCAACGAATTGCTATTCGCTTTCATCAATGCTTGACCCATTGGTGCAAGAAATTGATCAAAACCAAAATCTGCAAATGTCGCTTCCCTGCTTTGCAATTTGAATCCAAAAACATTGCCTGCATCGTTCGAGCGAAGAGCGTTCATTACAAGATCCAGACTCCCGTAATTGTAGCCGTCTGCCACCTTGATATCCAGATCTTTCATTTTCGACTCATCCTGCGCCACCTTGATCTCGAGGTTATGCTCTTTCACCAAAGTGAGTGCACGATCGAGCGTCAAATGCTCTTGCGTGGCAAAAAGTGGCAAGGCGAGTGCCAATGCCAACAGTGTCCTTCTCATACCCGCTCCTTTGACGATTTAATTGTTAATTTTATAATGAAGATGGATAATTATACAAGAAAAAAATAAAATTTATATTATTTATAAGCCGAGGTTATCGGCATTATAACCGAAAACCTCTCAGTGAAGAAAATAGTGAAAGTTTTTTAGAGGCGGACATACTTTACATACACAGAAGCTTCCAGGCTGTCGAGCTCCCTTAAAACATCTTTATCTACATCGTTATCGACAATGATAACGGCAAGCGCCAAACCACTTTTGTCGCGCCCAAGACGAAAATCTGCGATATTGACATTGTGCTCGGCAAGAATGCGCCCTACATCACCGATCACGCCTGGTACATCCGTATTTTTAAAGAGAATCATCTTGCCTTTGGGTTCCACATCGAGTGGAAATCCATTAATCTCTACAATTCGTTGAACGTCATCGTTGAAAATTGTTCCTGCAATTTCAATGACCTCTTTATCGGTGGTCAATCTTATACGGATTAGATTTTTATATGCTCCTGCTGTAGGGCTGCCGCTCTTTTGGATCTCAATTCCTCGCTCTTTGGCGACGAAATCGGCATTGACGTAGTTGATCGTTTCACCCAGTGATTCTTTGAGGGCGCCTACCGTAGCAAACGTAGCCAAAGAATCTACATAATCACCTATTTCGCCCTGAGCGTCAAGTCGGATTGATCTGATCGCCCCCCTGTTGGCCTGGGCTGCCAAAAATCCGATCTTTTGCGTCAACTCCAGATATGGTTTTACAAATTCCGGAATTTCATTCTCTCTGATAGGTAGATTCAATGCGTTGGGATAGCTGATACCTCTGGCCGCATCGAGCGCCTGCTGGGCCGCCTGGGTGGCGATTTTGTATTGTGATTCATGCGTATTGGCGCCAAGGTGCGGAGTGACGGTAATATTGTCAAGATCAAGAAGCGGGTTGTCAGTCGCAGGCTCTTTTACAAAAACATCGATTCCCGCAAATCTGATTTTACCGCTCTTGAGCCCTTCATACAACGCAGCTTCATCATAAAGACCGCCGCGCGCGCAGTTGATGAGCACTACGCCATCTTTCATCTTTGTGATCTCGTCTTTTCCGATCATGCCGATCGTCTCATCGGTCTTGGGGGTATGGATCGTAATGATATCACATGAGAGAATATCGTCGAAATTATCGGTATATTCGACTCCCAGATCCGTAGCTTTGTTGGGATTTATGTACGGATCATAGGCCACGACATCCATCTCGAAAGCTTTTGCCCGTTTGCCTACGCGGCTACCGATATTACCGAAGCCAATAATGCCCAGTTTTTTGTCTTTAAGCTCGTAGCCAAGCCATTTTTCTCTCTTCCAGATACGGTTTAGCTTAAGATCGTTATGTGCATAAGGAAATGCACGCATACAAGCAAGCATATGCGCCATCGTCAGCTCTACGGCAGCGATAGTGTTGGCCGTCGGCACATTCATGACGATAATCCCGCGTTTGCTGCATCCTTCCATATCAACGTTATCGACACCAACGCCGGCTCGCACGAGCGCTTTCAGCTTCTTGGCGGCTTCCAGAAACGCTTCATTGACTTCCGTGGAGCTTCTCGTGATCGCCACATCGGCATCCTTGATCACTTCGAGCAGCTTGTCTTTAGGCAGATCCGCCACATTGACATAATTGATATCAGGCTGAGATTCAAGCATCTTCAAACCACTTTCATGAATGTGGTCGCAGACCATGATCGTATGCTTTTGCATGCTAATCCTTTTTTAGTTTATTACTTTACTGAATAAATATATCTTCCAAATTTTTAGAGGAAAAAATAATACATAGATTCACTCAGTGAAGCAATATCTGCAAATCGTAAGCTTTGGCGACCGAAACAATCTTTTGGATCGTTTTTTTATCACTGTCACGAATCGCTAAAACACCTTCTCTTTTTTTTCTGTAGAACGCATAACGAATATGCATTCTCTCGAGTAGCTGCTTGATGCAAAATATTTTATAATCGTCAAGATCTTTTAATATTAGACGGTGAATATTCTCGTGTGGCGGCTTTTTTTTCAAAGGGAGCACTATCTCCATTTCACTCACCGCATAACTATAGGTAGGCCGTCTCTTTATGGCAAGTTTTTCGAGCCAGGGGCGAGAAGCTTTTGCTTCGTCTTTACCTCTCTTCTTTAACGGCACTACACTTTCAGCCGGCAAAGAATGGTAGGAGGCGCCCCCATCCTTTGTGGCATATCGGTAGAGCAAAATCAGCAATATAGCGACCGAGACTGTCGAAACGATCCCGAAAAGGATGATCAACAGTTTGCGCATCGGTTATCTTAAAGTTGATCTTTGAGTATATCCCCGATTGTCAAACGGTCTTCGCTACTGTTGAATTCATTCAGAGCATCACGCTCCTGCTGACGCTCCAATCTTCGTACAGATAGGCGAATTCTATTGCTGGCTGGATCCAGCATTACGATAACGCCTTCTATTTCATCGCCTTTGTTCAGCTCTTCCATGTTCAGTGGTGCAACATCCTCTTTGCGGATCAGCGCATCTACACCGTCTTCGATCTCTACAAACACGCCGAAATCTTTGACGTCTCTTACTTTACCCTTGACGATATCTCCGACTTTGTGCTCTTTGGCAAAACGGTCGATTGGACTCTCTTCAAGCGCCTTACGACTGAGGCTGATACGCTCGCTTTCAGGATCGATCTTGATGATTTTAACTTCGACCTCATCGCCTTTTTTCAGCAGATCTTTCGCTTTGACACCTTTTTCCCACGAAACATCCTGATTGTGTAGAAGCCCTTCTACGTTGCCAATACGAACGAAAGCTCCAAAATCAGTCAGAGTCGTAACTACACCTTTTACAATATCGCCCACTTTATGCTGTTGCACAAACTCGTCGAAAGGCTTGGGCTGAAGATTTTTATATGAAACTCTGAGTCGTCGAGTTTCTGGATTTATCTCTATGACCTCTACATCGATCTCTTCACCGACACTGATATAGTCTTTGGGATTTTTGATATTTTTATCCCAGGAGACTTCGGAGACGTGAAGGAATCCCTCTATGTCGTTACCCAGATCAACAAATGCACCGTAAGGCTCGATATTGCTTACGGTTACCTTGATCGTATCTCCCGCTTCAAGCTGCTCGACTACCTCTTCCCATGGATCGGACATCGTCTGCTTGATAGAGAGAGAAAGATGGCGTTTTTTAGGATCGTAGCCTATCGCCTTGACCTCAACCACATCACCCTCTTCATATAGTGACGCGGGATTGACGGGCCCTTTGTAACTGATTTCGCTGTAATGGACAAGCCCTTCGATACCTCCGACATCTACAAACATGCCGTAGCTCGTTATCTTCTTGATGGTTCCTTCGACAATTTTGTCCTCTTCCATCAATTTTTCGACGATCTCTTTGCGCTCTTTGCGAAGTTTATCGAGATATTTACGGCGAGATATGACGATAGAGTCACGATCTTTGTCGAGCTTCAGAATGATCGCCTTGATATCTTTGCCGATCGGGTTTTTTCCCATTGCAAACGCAGCTTGACTCATAGGCATAAAAAATTCGATATTATCTTCACCTATCACGAAATAGCCGCCACGGTTTTTGCGCACAACACGCCCTTCGACAACCATGTTTTCTGCATCTTCTTCATGCTCTTGAATAAATTTTCGAATATTGGCTTTACGAATCGCTTTCTGATAAGATGCCTGCGGTCGCTCGTTGCGATATCCTGTAATGACCACGGGGATCGTATCGCCGACTTTAAATTTGAGGTTACCCTCTTCATCCCGTAATTCATCGAGATTGACACCCGCCTCCTGTTTGCGGCCCACATCCACCAGCGCCTGATTGTCGTTTTCACGAATCTCTACAATAACACCGTCAGTAATGCTTCCGCCCTGCTCCTTTTTTTCATACGCATCCAACATAGACGCGAAATCTTCCTCCATGTTTTCGATCTCTTCCATTGAGGCCTTGTCCATACCTGATTCCTTTTCCGTTTTTAATATGATATTATACTTTAAATTCTCTTATTTTTCCAATAATCTCTTCGATGATCCATTCAGGAGTCGATGCACCGGCTGTAACACCGCACACTTTTTTATTTTCAAACCAGGATCTTTGCAGCTCCTCTTTCGATTCGATATGGTACGAGTCTGGGCAATGTCGCTTACAGATAGAGTGCAATTGCTTTGTATTGGATGACTGTTTACCACCTATGACGATCATGACATCGGCTTTTTGCGCCAACTCTTTTGCAGCATCCTGGTTTTCGAATGTCGCATTGCAAATCGTGTTGAATACCCTTACTTCTTTGTGTCGTGGCACGAGGTAGCTTATGATTTTGTGATACTCTTCTATCTTCCTTGTAGTCTGCGCGACGAGGGCAACTCTCTCTTTCAGGTGAATCTTTTCGAGATCTTCTATGCCAAGCACCGCATAGACGGGTCCTTGCGCATAGCTCATCACACCTTTGATCTCCGGATGGTTCGCATCTCCGAATATAACGATATCGTATCCCTCATTGCTCATCTGCTCGACAATCTGCTGCGGCTTTGTCACAAAAGGACAAGTAGCGTCAATCACTTTGCCACCTTTGTTTTTAAGCTTTTTTAGGTCTTCTTTCGGTATTCCATGGGTGCGTATCACGGTCGCCTGGCCATCTTTCAACTCGTCGAGAGAATGGGCCAGCGAGACGTCAAACTTCTCTTTCAGTCTGCCTATTTCCATATTGTTATGAATCAAAGGCCCCAGCGTAGTGCTGCCGGGATGCTCTTCTGCAATCTTGATTGCACGTTTTACGCCAAAACAAAATCCATATTTTTCGGCTCGTACTATCTCCATTGTCTCACCTTTGTAATCTTTTGAAGTATGTGCGTAAAATTTGGAAACGATGTTTCGATACACTCCACATCTTTGATCCTCATATCGGCCAAAAGCCCTGCGATGGCAAAACTCATTGCAATGCGATGATCTCCACAGCTGTCGATCTCGGCAGAGCTGAACACCCCGCCTTCGATTTCGTATCCATCTTCTTTCTCGGCACACTTGATGCCACATGCTTCAAGCCCCTCTACGACACAATGAATGCGATCGGACTCTTTTACCCGTAACTCCTTGGCATTTTTGACAACACTTTTTCCTTCCGCCACCGCCATTGCTATGGCTAATGCAGGCAATTCATCTATGAGCCACGAAATGCGTTCATCTACGATGGTTGCACGAAGCTTCCCATTGTATGTAATTTCGATATCACCGATTGGTTCGTAACGATTTTCCCTCTCTACAAAATCTATCTTCGCGCCCATTTTTTGCAAAACATTATATGCTTCGATGCGGGTTGGATTGAGAGTGACATTCTTTATCACCACCCGGCTTCGCGGGACGATAGAGGCCGCTACCGCGAAAAAAAATCCACTCGAAGGATCGGCTGGTACTGTAATTTCGAGCGGCTCCAGAGGCCCATTTGCAGGCTCGATCGTGATAACATCCCAGCTTTCGATATTGGCTCCCATTCCCCGCAACATTCTCTCTGTATGGTCGCGCGTAAGTTCGGGTTCTTTATAGGTAGATGTGCCGTCCGCTCTGAGCGCTGCAAGGATCATCGCACTTTTGACCTGAGCAGAAGCGACGGGACTTTCATAATCGAAAGCTTTGAGCTTTTCTCCACGAATGCAAAGGGGAGCGAGATTGGCACTATCTCTTCCATCGATTTTCGCCCCGATCTGCGACAGTGGCCCGGTAACTCGTTTCATAGGCCGTCTTCTGAGATATTTATCACCACTGAGAACATAATGACCATCAATGGCACTCAAAAAGCCACAAAAAAGTCTAATCGCAGTACCGGAATTTCCACAATCGAGGACATCATCGGGCTCTTTAACCTCTCCGGGAGGGGTAATGACCAGCATATCGCCATCATCTTCGATTTCCGCCCCTAGCTGTCCAACAATTTTCAGTGTATTCAGTGTATCTTCGGCACGTAAATAATTTTTTATTTTACTGGGCCTGTCACTGAGAAGCGAAAAGATGGCACAACGGTGCGATATGGATTTGTCACTGGCGATATCGTCACATATAAGATCGAAGGCATTGGCCTTTTTTACCTCCAGCCACATCATCGCAATGTCGCCTTGAAATTGTCTTGAAGCAGATCCAATATCTTCTCCATAATTGCATTGATTTCGTTTTCATCCAAAGTTTTCTCCATGGACGATATGACAAAACGAATCGTAAGGCTCATCATGTCTCCAAGTGCATCATCCACATAACGATCTATCGGATAGAATGTTTTTACTTCTGCAGGAAGTGCCGAGGCAAGCGCCTTTTCGATAAGCGCATATGTAGTCGATTGTGGAACTACAATGCTGATATCTCTTTGCATAGGGGTGAATGCACTAATCGCTTTGGCACGAATATGCCTAGGTTTCAGATATGCCAAATCGATCTCTGCAAAATAGGTATCTGGCAAATCATACTTTTCAGCCACTGTCGGATGGAGCTTACTGAGCACACCTACTTTTTTTCCATCGATCATCATATCCGCAGATTGGTATGGATGAATCAATCCGTTTTGCACGGTGCATTCTACGAGCTCAAAACATCCAATCACTGCGGCTACCTTGTCTGCAAAAGAGGCGAAATCTATCATCGATGGTTTTCCGGCATTGGCGACTTCTTCACTCTCCTTCTCGCCGCTGTAGACCAACCCAAAATGGAGAGATTCGTCGCGCTTTTCATCAAAAACCGTTCCGATCTCAAAAAGTGGAATTCTTCTTTGCGACATACGCACATTTCGCTGGAGAGAATCGAGCATAGAGACCATCAAAGATGGGCGCAGTCCATCCATTTCGCTTGTAATGGGATTCAACAGCGCTTTGGAGGTCAGGATCTCTTTGAAGCCCAGCTCCTTTACGCGCTTGTTGTCGCAGAAAACATAATGGATCGTCTCAAAAAAGCCATTACCGACCGCCTTGAGCCGGATATCTCGCAAAAATCTGTGCCGAGCAAGGGCATCGGTTTCACGATTGGCTTCGGTAAAACAGAGTGGCTTCGAAGGGATATTGTCGATTCCTATAATTCGGACGATCTCTTCGATCACATCCTGAGCATTTTCGATATCATGCCTGAATGCTGGCGCTTCCAAAATCACTTCATCCCCTTCGGTTCGAAGAATCCTAAAAGCGAGCCTAGAGAGTATGCCGACAACGACAGAAAGCTCGATCTCCTCTCCTATCAATGCCGCGATCTCTTCGGTAGATATTTTCAGAGTAACCGGTTCATATTCGGTCAGATACTCACTGCAGCCTGCGTAAATATCTATCGAACCATAATCTGCCAAAATCTTAAGAAGGTAATTTAATCCAAAATCCAGGTCGGGCTCGCTGCCTCGGGAGGTACGATAATAGAGTGGATCCGTTTTCAGCTTCTCGTTCTTGACAGCCGGGGCTATGATATGTGGAGCCACATAACTCGCTTCCAGCAAAAATGTATGTTCGTTTTCATCGGCTCTACATTCTGGATCTTGTCTGACACCTACAATTGAAACGGTTTTTCCATTCACCTCGATAGCACCAAGATGATCCGGAAGCTCTTTCAATACAAGCTTCACCTTCTCTTCTTTTTCCGACTGCACCAATTTGGAAAATCCATAATCCCGCAAAATAACCCCGGTAGCGTGTATCGCATAAGAGGTAAACGCATCTATCGTGGTCGCAAATTCCTGCTCTACGAATGCAAGCCGCAACCGAATCAAAAGAGGAACCGTAAGTGATTTACTATCCACCGCCCGATAGACCAACGATACATGCGGCCTTCCCTCATGGATGAACTGAAGTATGCGCCCAATACCCAGGTCGCTCTTTTCCTCAAGTTGCAAATCGAGCGTTTTCATTGGGCGTTCGAAAGCCACGGAAAGTTCACGAGCAACACCATTGATGCTCAGACAGTCGCCACGGTTCGCAGTGAGTTCAATTTCAATTATATCTTCTTGCAATGGCGCAAAACCACACAGAGCTTTTCCTGGTATCAATGCGCCGATACTTTCATCGAGCTCAAGAATTCCTTCACCAAACGCAGGAAGTCCGAGCTCTTTGGCCGAACATACCATCCCGTCGCTCTCAACCCCTCGAAGTTTGGCATGCTTTATCTTCATACCATCAGGCATCACGGCTCCGATTGTAGCGACCGGAACATAAAGTCCCTCGCGGATATTTTTAGCTCCACAGACGATCTGTTTGACACCTGTCCCGATATCTATCTGGCAAACGTTGAGCTTATCCGCATCAGGATGCTTTTCACACGACTTGACAAAACCGACCACTATTTTTTCAGGTATTCTGATCCGTTTTAGCGCATCGACCTCCAAGCCGATACTATTGAGTTTTTTGCATATTTCATCGGTTGAAATACCATCCAAATCGACCCACTCTTCCAACCATGTTCGTGTCACTATCATTGAAACTGCTCCAATAGGCGTAGATCGCCCTCAAAAAGTGATCTCAAATCCGGAATCTGATGCATCAACATTGCAAAACGCTCGACACCAAGGCCAAAAGCGTAACCACTTACATTCTCATAGCCTACCGCCTTAAAGACATTGGGGTCGACCATGCCGCATCCCAAAACTTCCAGCCAACCGGTGCGAGAACAGACACGACACCCCTCTCCTTTACAGAATATACAGCTGATATCGACCTCCGCTGAAGGCTCGGTGAACGGGAAGAAACTAGGTCTGAATCGCACATCTACATCGCCAAACATCGTATGAAGAAAATCTTCAAGAATCCACTTCAGATTTGCAAAAGAAACCTTTCCCTTTTCATCGACCATCAATCCCTCGACCTGATGAAACTGTGGTGTATGTGTCAAATCAAAATCACGGCGAAATACCGCCCCCGGACTTATCATGCGAATGGGCGGCTTCTGTTTCATCATCGTTCGTATTTGCACAGGTGATGTGTGGGTTCGAAGAAGTTTTCCATCCTTGAAATAGAAAGTATCTTGCATATCACGGGCGGGATGATAATCGGGAAGGTTCAAAGCCTCGAAATTATGAAACTCATCCTCCACCAAAGGTCCTGTCTCCATCGAGAAATTCATAGAACTGAAATATTCGATAATTCTGTCCATTGTCGTCATTACAGGATGGAGCGCACCACTTTGAGGCCTAGGCGAGTAGAGCGAAACATCAATCGCCTCCGAAGCAAGCCTTGCTTCAAGAGCCCGGGCTTCCAGCTCCCTTTTTTTGGCCTCATACGCTTTCATCAGAGAGTTTTTGAGCTGATTGAGCTCTTTGGCCACCACCGGCTTTTGCGCCGGTGGCACACTCTTCATATTGGCGAAAGCTTTGGCCAGATCACCTTTTTTGCCAAATATCGCAATCCGAAGCGCCTCGAGCTCTTCTAGCGAATCGGCAGCATTAATTTTATCGATCCAATTCTCCACAAACATTCCTTGGAATTTTTATACCGAACATAGGGTGCCTCTAAAACCCTACAGTATTGGGTGCAGCGATTGTATTACAATCTTCATTAAGTTCCAGTAAAGAGGCAAATTTGATATACTAATGGATATCTTAAAAAACCAGAAACAGGAGCTAGTAAATGTGTATATTCTGCCAAATAGCAAAAGGTGAAATCCCTTCAAACAAAGTGCTAGAAGATGAAGAATTTCTGGCCTTTCACGATATCAATCCTATCGCACCCATACATATATTGATCATTCCGAAAGAACATGTTGAAAATTTTCAATCTGTATCACCCGAACTGATGGCGAAGATGACACCTTTTATACAGAAAGTGGCATCCCAACTGTGCCTAGATCAAACAGGCTACAGGCTCATCACAAACAATGGAAGAGATGGCGGACAAGAGGTCCCGCACCTTCATTTTCATCTTCTAGGCGGTGCGAAACTCAAGTGGACGAACCTGACACACAACGATCCGCATAAAAACCTCTAGGAAAATGAATTTTTCATCTTCTCTTTTTCTTGAAGCCATTTTTGGATGGCTTCAATCTGCTCTTTTGTTCTTTCCGTAGAGGTGCCACCTTGAGAATTACGTGCATTCATGGAGTGTCTTATGGAGAGATATTTTTCTACATCTTCTTTTATTCTATCATCGATCGATTGAAGCGATGCAGTATCCAGTTCGCTTAAATCACACCCTTTCTCCTCTGCAAGCGCTACCGCTCGACCTGTAATGAAATGGGCTTCCCTGAATGGTATTTTACATTTTTCAACAAGATAATCTGCAAGATCCGTAGCACTCAGGTGTCCGATCTTACACGCTTGCTCCATACGCTCTTTGTTTACCTGCATGGTCTTGATCACTTCAGCGAGTATTGTCAATGATATTTCAGCCGTTTCGACACTGTCGAAAGTCCCCTCTTTGTCCTCTTGCATATCTTTGTTGTAAGCTAGTGGCAAGCCCTTCATTACAGTTAGAAGCGAGATAAGGTTGCCGTATGTGCGCCCGGTTTTTCCACGAAGAAGCTCGGGCACATCAGGATTTTTCTTTTGTGGCATGATGGAGCTTCCAGTCGAATACGCATCGCTAAGTGTCACAAATCTGAATTCTGAACTTGACCATAGTATCAGCTCTTCTGCCAGCCTGGAAATATGCATCATCATTGTCGCGATATTAAAAAGCATCTCCAGAGCAAAATCTCTATCGCTAACCGTATCCAGGCAGTTTAGGGATGGCCTATCAAACCCAAGCTCATGCGCCGTGAGCTCTCTATTCACAGGATGCGGAGTTCCAGCCAGAGCAGCGCAGCCTATAGGTGAATAGTTGTTTCTTTTAAAACTGCTTTCAAAGCGCTCATGGTCGCGTTTAAGCATCGAAGCGTATGCCATCATGTGGTAGCCAAAATTTATTGGTTGCGCATGCTGAAGATGCGTCATTCCCGGAAGCATGGTTTCGCTGTTCTTCTTGGCGATTTCAACAAAAGCCTCCACGACATCAAGGATCAATTCTCTAATTATTTCATTATGTGCCTGCACATAAAGTCTAAAATCAAGTGCAACCTGATCGTTGCGGCTTCGGGCAGTATGAAGTTTTTTTCCAGCATCACCTATGATCTCGGTAAGCCGTTTTTCAATCGCCATGTGAATGTCTTCATCACTCAGATCGAATTGGAATGTGCCCCTTTCAATCTCATCTCTTATCTGGTCGAGACCGTTGATAATTGTTTTATACTCATTATCATCTATCAATCCTTGCGCATTTAGCATTTTGGCATGCGCTTTGGACCCCTTTATATCATATTCATAGAGTTTTTTGTCAAAATTAAGTGAGGCATTGAATTCATCCAACAATTTCGAAGCTTTTCCACTAAAGCGACCAGACCACATTTTTCCCATTGGTATCTCCTATTGAAATGCGGTATTGTATCAAATTCCAAAGGGATAATGCCTAATTGCAAGCAGGCACATTGCCACTGTCCTTTGCGTATTTGAGAAAAAAATGTTTTATATGCTTTTGATTCTTTTTGAACTTGGAAGAATTAAGTTCTTTCATGGCTTCGTTATTGTTTTTATGCACTTCAATCAGCTTTTTAGCATCCTTTTCAAAAAACTCATTCCACTCCTCTTGCGAGTGTGACAACGTTAACTTTCCACCCGACTTATGACATTTTTTGCACAGTTTCATATAAAAACGCTGACCCTTAAAAACTGAAGCATGCGCTACAGTGATACCAAAAACAAATATGACACTCATTAGTAAATATCTGCGCATTAAAATCCTTTTGAAATAATAATATAAATATATACTACTAATACAATCATAATGTTCGGCTTAAATATAAACAGCGGCAGAAAATAGAAGATTCTATAAATAGAGAATGATTTAGAAAAGGGAAATAGGGGAAAAAGAAAGAAAGAAACCTCAAGCCCGGCACCGACCTACCTTCCCACTCCCGAAGGGAGCAGTATTATCAGCGCTGAGGGGCTTGACTTCCGGGTTCGGGATGGGACCGGGTATAAC
>Ga0256842_1001366_pt1 | contig 19660 bp, 19 predicted proteins | sample 4559240metaG_FD_185973 | JGI IMG/M metagenome (GOLD analysis project Ga0256842, IMG submission 185973) | Hydrothermal vent microbial communities from Guaymas Basin, Mexico - 4559-240 | ecosystem: Environmental > Aquatic > Marine > Hydrothermal vents | place: Mexico: Guaymas Basin | collected... | reverse complement strand
GAAACGTTTTCGGCCTCTTTCTCTCTCTTCTCTTTCAAAGCGCCGCCTTTTTGTGCGGCTAAGGCCTCATCGATCTCTTTTTCAATCGTAGCATCGTCATCCTTTGAAGTTCTGACTACAGCCAATGGCGTGCCGACAGGATACTCCACCCCCTCTTTTCCTACAATTTTTTCAATCGTGCCATCCTCATAGATTTCAGCCTCGATTACCCCTTTGCTCGTTTCGATATCGGCTATCACGTCACCTTTTTTGACACGATCACCCTCTTTCACCTTCCATTCGGCCAGAATGCCAGATTCCATATCGGCACCCAGGCTCGGCATTTTATAGATCATCTACGCATCCTCCATCAAAGCTCTGGCTGCGGCAGCAACTTTTTCCACACTTGGTATCGCAGCCTCTTCGAGATGCCTTGGATACGGGATCGGCACCTCTTCGCTGCAAACCCTCCGCATAGGAGCGTCAAGTTCGAAAAATGCCTGCTCATTGATCCGAGCCATGATTTCAGCACTGATGCTTCCAGACCTCCACCCTTCATCCACCGTCAACACTCTGTGGGTCTTCGCCACCGATGCCATAATAGTCTCATCATCGAGCGGGCGAAGAGAACGCAAATCGACCACTTCGGCATCTATCCCCTCTTTCTCCAACGCATTGGCGGCATCGAGCGCTTTCAAAAGATTTATGCCATAGGCGAAAACAGTCAGATCCTTGCCCTCTCTCATCACTTTGGCTTTCCCGATTGCCATCGGCTCGGCGGATGTGTCCAGCTCTCCTTTGGTATTGTACAAAAGGGCGTTTTCAAAAACGAGCACCGGATCCGGATCCGCCAAAGCCAGATGGATCATATCGAAAGCGTCCTGCACTGTTGCAGGAGTCAGCACTTTGATTCCTGGAATATGTGCATACCACCCCTCCAGAGAGTGGGAGTGCTGGGCTGCAAGCTGCTTGCCGGCACCTGTGGCCATGCGGATAACCAACGGTACGTTGAACTGGCCTCCAGACATATGCAGCAGATGAGCCGCATTGTTCATAATCTGATCGAGCGCCAAAAGAGAGAAGTTTACCGTCATAATCTCTACGATCGGCCGCATTCCATTCATAGCCGCACCGATTCCCATGCCTGTAAAGCCGGATTCGCTCAAAGGAGTATCGACGATTCGCTCCGGGCCGTATTTCTCCAAAAGCCCCATGCTCACGGCATACGTACCGCCATATTTGCCTACATCCTCTCCTGCGAGAAAAACTCTTTTATCCTTTTCCATCGCCGTATCGATACCCATCCTGACCGCTTCGCGATAGGTGATCTCTTTTTTCATTTCGCCTCCTTCTCCGAATAGACGAATCTTGTCAATTCAGAAACCGGTTCCCAGCTGCCTTTTTCTGCATATTCGACCGCCTTTTCTATCTCTTTTTCCACCTCTTTTTCGATCGCATCGGCATCGATCTTCTCCCACATCCCGTTCTCTTGCAGATATTTTTTCAAAGTGATTATAGGCCCTCTTTTCTTCCACTCCTCCACCTCTTCTTTGGATCGATAGAGCTCCGGATCGAACATCGAGTGGGCTCGAAAACGGTAAGTCTGGCACTCCAAAAAGAGAGGACCCTTGCCCGAACGTACATGCTTTACGGCTTTTTTGGCTGCATCGTTCACTTTCAGCACATCCATTCCATCCACCCGATGTGCCTCCATGGCGTAACTTTTGGCCTTTTTTATGAAATCCGGTTCGGACTGGGCTCTTTCGATATGGGTCCCCATTCCATACAAATTGTTTTCGCAGACAAACAGCACCGGAAGCTCCCAAAGCTGGGCGAGATTCATAGATTCGTGAAATTCGCCTTCAGCCACCGCGCCATCTCCGAAAAAGCAGACTGTAACCCGATCTCTTCCCATTCTCTTGTCCGCCAACGCGATCCCGACGGCCAGCGGCAGGCCGCCGCCGACGATCGCGTATCCTCCATAAAAATTTTTCTCCTTGTCGAAAAGGTGCATCGAGCCTCCGCGCCCGCGCGAACACCCTTCCATTTTTCCATATAATTCGGCCATCACCTTTTCGGCAGGCACCCCTTTCAAGATTGCATGGCAATGTTCGCGGTAGGTTCCCACAACCCCGTCTTTATCTTCGATCGCGTCGATGACTCCCGTCGCTACCGCCTCTTCTCCGATATAAAGGTGCAAAAACCCGCGGATCTTTTGCTCGGTATAGAGTTCGGCGCACTTCTGCTCAAACCGCCGCAACAGAAGCATTTGACGGTAGAACTTTTCCGCTTTTTTCAAACTTGGACTCATTTGGTTCTCCTATTTTTCCAATGTGGAGGTATCGCCAAGAGGCAACCCCAGCTCCATAGCCCTAAGTAGCCGCCTCATAATCTTTCCGCTGCGGGTTTTGGGCAGATTGTCCATAAATTCTATCTCTTTGGGAGCGATCGCGACTCCCAGTTTTTTGCGTCCGAAAGCGAACAGCTCTCTTTTGAGCTCTTCACTTGGCTCGTATCCTTTTTTCAAAGATACGAAAGCTTTCACTATCTGTCCCGCGACCGGATCCGGCTTGCCTATAACCCCAACCTCGGCAACTGCAGGATGCTCCATCAAAGCGCTTTCCACTTCGAAAGGCCCCACCATATGGCCGGATGTCTTGATGATATCGTCCGCACGCCCTACAAACCAGAAGTAGCCATCCTCATCCATGTACGCGAGGTCTCCGGATATATACCATCCGCCGACAAAAGATTTTCTATATTTCTCTTCGTTGTGAAGATATCCTCTGAACATCGAAGGCCATCCGGGCTTGAGCGCCAGATCACCCTCGACACCCGGTTTTGTTACGACCGTAGCGGTGCCATCGTCGTTACGATGCACGATCGCCGCTTCGACTCCAGGGATCGGACGGCCCATAGATCCGGGGCGAATCGTCTGCGAAATGTAGTTTGCGATCATGATACCCCCGGTTTCGGTCTGCCACCAGTTGTCGTGGATTGGAAGATTCAGCTTCTCCATGCCCCAGCGGACCGCTTCCGGATTGAGAGGTTCACCCACACTTTGAATCAGCCTGAGATTGGAGAGATCGTACTTTTTCAGCGGGTCCACATCCAAACGCATCATACGCCGTATCGCCGTGGGCGCCGTGTACCAGACATTGACTTTCTCGTCTTGAAGGATGGAAAACCATCTCTCGGCATTGAACTCCGCCTCATCGACAACATTCGTAATTCCATGCAGCCATGGGGCTATGATCCCGTAAGAGGTCCCCGTAACCCATCCCGGATCGGCCGTACACCAAAAAACATCGTCCGGGTGAAAATCGAGTACGTAATAGCCGGTAACCCAATGGGTATAGATCGCTTTATGAACATGGATCACCCCTTTTGGCGTTCCGGTCGTACCGCTTGTGAAGTGAAGCAGCGACATATCTTCCGGATCGGTCGCTTCGATCGTGAAATCTTCGGAAGCCTCCTCCATCAATTTGGGAAGCGAAAGGACTTTTTCACTCCTGTGCTCCTTGGCATCGATCAGAAAAACATGTTTCAATCCCTCGACCTGGTCGATAATGCCTGCCACTTTTTTATCAAAAAGCCTCTCGGTCGTGACAAGCCCTTTTGCATCGCCGCCTTTCATCCGCTGCAAAATCGGCTCCGGGCCAAACTGTGCAAAAAGCGGACTCATTACGCTTCTGTTTTTCAATATGCCCATAACGGCTATATAAAGCTCAGGAACTCTTGGCGAGAGAATATAGATACGCTCCTCTTTCTGGAAGCCAAGGCTCTTGATGATATTTGCAAACTTGTTGCTGAGCCGCTTCATCTGATCGTAGGTGAAGGTTTTGCGCTCACCTTTTTTGCCATGCCAGATCAAAGCCATCTTGTTTTTAAGCGCCCCGTTTGCATGCCTGTCGATCGCTTCATGCGCAATATTGAGCCCTCCGGCAGGCAGTCCATCGAACTCTTTTGCCACTTCGTCCCATGAAAATGTCTTGCGAACCTCATCGTAATCTATAAGATTCGGTTTTACCGGCAGAGAATTGATATCTTTCTCGATCCACTCGTCCACTCTATTTTTCATATTAATCTCCTTTTTGCCAAAAAGCTTTCGATCGCCTTTGTCTTTACAAGTAGTATAATACAAAATAGTTAACTGAAACTAAATCACACCTCCAAAAGAGAAAAAACGATGAAAAAATGGAGATTGATCGAGGAAGAGACGATCGATTCTGCATGGAATATGGCAGTCGATGACGCACTTCTTTACATTTTCAAAGATAATGATCTGCCGATTTTAAGAATCTACCAGTGGCCTCAGGCTCTTAGTTTCGGGCGATTTTCAAACCCTTTCAAAACCATCGACCTCTCACTTGCGGAAAAATATCGAATCTCGTGCGTAAGGCGCATAACGGGCGGAGGCATACTGATACACGGCGGCGATATATCCTACAGTCTGATACTCCCATCTTCTTTCGCGAAGGAGCATGGAGTCAAGGGGGGCTACCGCTATCTTTGCCGTTTCTTGATACACCTTTATGAAAAGATGGGTCTAAAAGCTGCTTTCGCTACAGAAGTGAACATACCCCAAACACGCTCGGAGGTATGCCTGGCGGGCCACGAAGCGTATGATATCGTCATAGGTGGCAAAAAGATCGGAGGAAACGCTCAGCGCCACATACGCTCGGCAATGCTTCAGCACGGATCCATTCCTCTGCTTTACGACAGAGAGCTCTTCGAACCGCTATTTCTAAAAACTTCAGGCTTTGGAAGCAGTACCTCTTTGAAAGAGCTTGGAAAATCGGAAAGTTTCGAAACAGTAAAAAATATGGTAAAAGAGTCGTTTTGCGAAACATTCGATGCAAACTTCATGGAAAATGGGCTGACCCCCTGCGAGATGAAAACGGCGAGGGATCTATATGAGAAAAAATATAGACAAAATCGGTGGAATCTAGAAGGAAGAGAGTGAACTAGACAGGAGATACGCGCGACAGGATTCGAACGAATGGTTTATTTCTTGAAATATCACTTGGCTGCTTGCATATTGAAACAGTGATGTCAATCAGGGCGATTCTAAATTTTTTCCACCTTTTCGACAGTCGCATCGGCTGCATATTCGCCATCGCTTAGCTGTATTTTCTCTTTCGGACGGAGTTTGGAGAGGGGGGTGATTTTGCCATCTTTCGTAAGCTGTACGGCGCCGGGAAGAAGCCGCGTTTTGGGATCGAGTGCCTTAAGCCGCTCGTTCAGCGCGTCCAACTCTTTCTGCTTTCGTCCCAGCTGATGGCTCAAAAGCATCTGCATTTCACGCTTCATTTGGGAAAGGAGGGGTTTTTTTTGAGCCAGTTGCCGCCGCATTCGCTGTATCATCTGTGCATGAAGCAGCGAGAGGCTCTGTTTTTGCAGTGAAAGTTTTCTTTCGATGTTGTGCTGTTCGAGTTGGTTTGCCACACTCTTTAGCCACTCTCTTTTTTGCAACAATATCTGACGCATTCCTCTTTGCATCTGCTGCATTCGCTCATCGAGTGTATATAGAACCTCGATCATATCGGGCAGCACCTGCTCTATCGCGGCACTTGGCGTAGGCGCCCTCATATCGGCTACAAAATCACTGATCATCGTATCGGTCTCATGGCCTACCGCAGAGACCACAGGCGTATGGCAAGCGGCAATAGCACGGGCGACTATCTCTTCGTTGAAAGCCCAAAGATCCTCTATACTTCCGCCGCCCCGACCCACGATCAAGACATCCGCTCCAAGTCTGTCGGCATAGGCGATATGGCGCGCTATCTCGTCCGCCGCGCCTGCACCCTGTACCAGTGTATCTATCAGAGTGATCTTCACGAGTGGCCAACGTTTGGAAGCGACTCTTGTCATATCCTCGATTGCAGCACCCGTTTTGGATGTCACCACTGCGATATGGTGAATGGCAGACGGAATTGGGCGCTTTCTTTCAGCTGCAAAGAGCCCTTCTGATTCAAGGCGTTTTTTGAGCTGCTCGAACGCCACCGAGAGAGCGCCCGCGCCATATGGCTCGACACTCTGCACCATCATCTGATAATTGCCACGAGGCACATAGACGGTGACGGCTCCACTCGCTATCACCTCCTCTCCGACTTCGAGTCTGAAACGAAGCCTTCTTGCATTGGAACGAAACATCACACACGAGATGGAGCTTCTGTCATCTTTCAGAGTAAAATATATATGGCCGCTGGTGTGATAAGTGACTTGCGATATCTCTCCTCGCACCATAATCTGTACAAATGTGGACTCGAGGAGAGATTTTATCTGCTCGTTTAGCTGCGAAACGGTGAGGGTGGAAGCCATTACGCTTTTTTTGCGATAATAAGCGTGGATATTCCCATGGAGAAGGCTTCGGTATATTCGACCGAAAATCCTGCTGTTTCAAGCTCTTTTTTAAGCATATCGGTCGTCAAGAACCCTTCGATAGAATCGGGAAGATAGCGATAGGCCCCATAGTTACGGCTGACGATACCTCCTATCGTCGGCAAGATTTTGTGCATATAAAAATCGACCACTTTGCCTTTGATCCCGCTATCTTCTCTTTTTGTGAACTCCAGTATAGACACGATGCCCCCCGGCTTCAACACGCGATAAAATTCATCTATCGCCTCCTGCCTGTCCACGACGTTGCGGATTCCGTAGCTGATCGAAAGGATATCCGCCGTCTCGTCACTGATGGGCATATTCTGTGCTTTGGCCACGATAAATTCAGCATAAGGTACTTTCTCTTTGGCCACTCCCATCATTCCCTCGGATGGATCGACCCCGATATAGCGGTCTATTACGGCGCCTGCCGCCTCGGCTCTCTCGTTCCACCATTGCAACATATCGCCAGTGCCGCATGCCACATCTAAAACTGTCAGATCCTTGTCTCGATCCAGAAGTTTCAGCGTTTTGTCGCACCCTTTTTTCCGCCACGATTTATCGATTCCCATACTCAAGACCCGATTCGTCACATCGTATGTCGATGCGATCTCATCGAACATGGAGACGATCTTTTCCTGTTTCTGCCGATTCTCATCCACTATTTCTATCCTTTAGAAACAACATCGTATCACGTCCGCTTCGACGCTGATGAACGATATCGAAATTTTTTTTGCCATTATAACAGGTTCCCTCTTTCAGATCCGGTGCGACAAATAGTACCATCCAATCGATTCGAGATTCCAGCGCCCGCAGTGTACCTTCGCCTCCTTCGATCATCACCAGCCCACTATCTGGCAACCTGTCACCAAAGTGCACTTTTCTGCCCGCTACATTGAAAAGCGGAATATCGGGATCGAACTTTTCGTTCTGCCTTGTAAATATCTGCACATCGGGGGCCTTGCCTTCTACAAGCCTGCTATCTAGAACAGGTCGGTCGATGCGGACCGTACGGCCGCCTATGACGAGCGTATCGATTTTCGTCCTCACCTTGTGTACCCACCTGCGCGACTCGCTACAGCTTATGGTGCCGCCATCGATGATGCCGTTGAGTGTCTGAGCGAGCTTGAAAAAAACGAATCTGCCATTTTGCCACCTTTTAAATGGCTCCAGCAGATTGTCACACGCCTCTATCTCGACTCCTTCGACAACTTCGACTCCGGCACTTTTCAGCCTCGCCGCACCGCCTGCGGCATGCGGATTTGGATCTGCCGAACCGACCACCACGCGCTTGAATCCAAGTTTTTCTATCAAAGAGGCACATGGGGGCGTCCTGCCTGTATGGTTGCAAGGCTCCAAGGTTACGTAGATCGTGCAGTCGTTGAAAATGGTGCCGCAGCGGCTGGCGAGCTCTTTGTGCAAAAAAGCGGCATCCTCACACTCGTTTAGAGTGCGGTCTCCACTGATAGCGGCATAGGCATCGCGGATTGCGAGAACCTCTGCATGCGGCTTGCCGGCCTCCTTGTGAGCGCCGATACCCACAAGAGCACCACACCCATTGACGACCGCTGCACCAACGGCCGGATTGGGATATGTAAGAAACTGATATTTCCACGCCTCGTTTAGAGCGAGGCGCATAAAAAAGGAGTGAGAGGGGTGGATCGAGGAAGAGTCCGTCGAGACTACCATTCGAAGTATGTACGTGCTTTGCGGATCGTGTCGAGCGGATAGCGTTCTTCACCGTGTTCTGTTTTCAAAACAACTTCACCGTTTTCGAAACCGATCAGTTCTCCTTTTACCCTATCGCCAGAGCTGAGCTTGAGATACACTTTTTCGCCTATGGAGTGTTTGAAATGTTCAGGTTTTTTGAGTGTTCTTTCGACTCCCGGCGAACTCACCTCCATATAGTACTGTCCGCTTACGGGAGGATAGACATCCAGCATCGGTGAAAGATCGCGACTTATATCGGCACAAAGATCCAGATCGACACCGCCATCTTTTACGATATAGACACGATAGACCGTATGGCCGTCCTCGTTTGTCACTTCTGTATCATAAAGCCTGGCCCCATGGGACTCGACGACCTTTTTCACATCTTTTTCAACACTCATGCTTTCAACTCTTTTTCTATCTGGGCGAAGAGCTCGTCCATGTGACGCACGCGTTCGAGCTCTTTGTCGAATTTGAAATGGAATTTCGGAGACTTGAACCAGCCTTCGGCTTTCAGACAATACGCTTCAAGCCCTCTGGAGACCTTTTTCAACTGGCGCAAGATCTCTTTCTGATCGGCTTCTTCGATTCCGGTGGGGTCTAGATAGACATCCGCATCGTTTCGTCCTTTGCTGCAGACCACTTCGGTCACCGTAAGGCCGCGCAATCTTTCATCGCCCAGCTGCGCGAGAGCCTCCGGGACCAATTCTCGCAGGATCGAGTCGGCGCGCTTGCGTTTGATCTCTTCAGGGGTCATATTGTAGCTTTTTCCTCTTTCTCTTCATACGCTTCGATAACGTCGCCCACTTTGATATCGTTGAAGTTTTCGAGCATAAGCCCACATTCGTATCCTTTTCCCACCTCTTTGGCATCCTCTTTGAAGCGCTTGAGGGAGCTGATGCGCGTATCGTAAACGACGACTCCGTCACGAATGAGACGGGCTTTGGCATTTCTGCGGATGACACCATCGGTGACTATACATCCGGCAATAGTGCCCACTTTGGCAACGCTGAACGTTTCGCGCACTTCCGCCTGTCCGATTCCCTCTTCGCTGACGATCGGACTCATCATGCCGCTCAGAAGGGCCTTGACGTCGTCGATCAGATCGTAGATGATCGAATAGGTCTTGATCTCGACGCCAAACTGCTTCGCTTTCTGCTTGATAGCTGCAGTCGGGCGCACGTTGAAACCGAGAATAACGGCATTCTCACTGGCATTGGCTAGCGTAACGTCGCTCTCCGTGATACCGCCAACGCCACTGTGGATGATATTGATCTTCACCTCTTCGTTTTTGAGCTTCTCGAGACTCCCTTTGATCGCCTCCAAAGAGCCCTGCACATCGGCTTTGACGATAACCGGCAAAGATTTGATCTTTCCCTCGGCAATCATATTGGTAAGTTCGTCCAGTGTAACTTTCGTAGATTTGCTGAGCTCTTTTTCCCGGAAATATTCAGCGCGCTTCTGCGCCAGCTCACGCACCTGCTTGTCGCTCTCCATCGCCACCATGATCTCACCGGCATCGGGAACATCGTTGAGGCCCACGACTACGCCCGGATCACTCGGCCCTAACTGTTTGACCTGTTTGCCCAGGTCATCTAGAATTGTTCTGACACGTCCGAATGTACGGCCGCATATGACGTGATCTCCTACATGCAATGTTCCGTTTTTGACGATAACCGTCGCGACGGGGCCTCTCCCTTTTTCGAGAGAACTCTCGATGACGATCGCCTTGGCGAGCCTTTTTGGGTTGGCTTTGAGCTCCATGATATCGGATTGGAGTACGATCGTCTCGAGAAGATCGTCGATTCCCTGCCCTGTCTTGGCGGAGACTTCTACAAACTCATATTCGCCACCCCAGTCTATAGGAGTAAAGCCAAGCTCGGCCAGCTGCGATTTGACCATATCCGGATTGGCATCGGGTTTGTCGATCTTGTTGATGGCGATAATCATCGGCACATTCGCGGCCTTGGAGTGGTTCAACGCTTCGATCGTCTGCGGCTTGACGCCATCGTCGGCTGCAACGACGATAATGACAATGTCTGTCGCCTGCGCCCCGCGTGCACGCATCTCAGTAAAAGCTTCGTGACCGGGTGTATCGATGAAAGTGATCTTTTTTCCATCTTTTTCGACCTGATAGGCTCCGACATGCTGCGTAATGCCTCCCGCTTCGCGTTCAGCCACTTTGCTCTCTCTGATTTTATCCAGGAGTGAAGTCTTTCCATGATCGACATGGCCCATGATCGTAATGACAGGAGGCCTCTCCTCGAGATAATCGTCTTCTATTGCATCATATTCGGCTACATAGTCGAGAGCGTCGAGCGGATTCATCGTTTCGACCTTCACGCCGAACTCGTCCGCCAGAATTTCGATATCGTCTTTTTCGAGAAAATCGTTTTTCGTCACCATCTTGCCCAGGCCAAACAGTATCTTGATCACTTCTCCGGTGGATTTGCCGACCTTTTCAGCGAACTCATAGACTCGGCAATCTTCGGGTATCTTGACGATCGAAGGTGCGGACGCCTCTTTTTCCGGACGGCGGAAATGTTTTTTCGGCGCCGTTCTGCTAACGCTGCGTTTTCCTCTGCTTTGCGGTCCTCTTCGACCGATGGGCTGTTTGGGACGCGGTCCTGCAGGCTTGAGCGTCGAAGGTGATTTGGGAGCTTCCATGCTTCGAAGCTCTTCGCTGAAGTCCGGAAGCACCACCTCCTCTGTCGTATAATCGACGCTGATGCCGCCGATATCGCGGTCTTCGAGAAGATTGAGTCGTACGCCGCTCTCTTTGCTGCCGGGTGCGGGTGTCGATTTTTTCGCCTTCTTTTTAGCTCGCTTGGCGGCGATTGTCTCATCGACGGCCGCTATAACGCGGTTCTCTTTTCCGATTTCACTCTTTTTGATCGATACTTTCTCGGAAACGGGCTCCACTTTGGGACGCTTTTTCTTGACGATGAAAAGTCCGCGACGGCGCTTGACGGATGCCTGGGCAAGTGTCTCTTTTTTCTCTTCTTTTTTCTCGGGAGCTTTTTTCTCTTCTTTTTTGGGAGCTTCCGCAGTTTTCTTTTGGTCTTCTTTGGCTTCCGCCTCTTTTTTCGTCTCTTCGGAAGCGGCAGTCGCCTCTTCGACGGATTTCTCTTTGACCGTCTCTTCTTTCTCTTCTTTGGCCTTCACCTCGACACTCTCTTTGGATGCCTCCAAAGTTTTGGCTTTGGCGCTCTTTGTTTCAGGCGTTTTCTCTGGTGCAACCGTTTTTGACTCAGGAGATTTTTTTGCAGCAGCCGATGTCGGAAGCGCTCCTGTCATCACATAATTGACAATGTTTTGCGCATCTTCAGGGGAGACGCCGCTTGAAGCCGTTTTGACATTCAGACCCATCTCTTTGGCCTTCTCTACAACTTCTTTGCTCTTGATCCCCAATTCGTCTGCTATTTCATGGATTCTTACTTTACCCATTCGCTACTATCTCCTTAATATGTTCGCCCAATTCGATCGTTAGATATGTTCGGTTGTTGCACTGCTTCGCCATTCGTTTGGCAAGCTTTTTGTCATCTAAACAGGAATGGCAGAGATAAAAACTTCTTCCTCGCCCCTGAAATGGTTGTATCTGATTGTTTTGACACTGAAGCCGTATAAGCTGAGCCTGCAAGTAGCGGCCGCGGCAATGGATACACATTCTAACCGGATTGGACATAATCTTGCTATTATACCAAAATTAATCTCTAAACAAAACCCCATCGTTATCGAAATCCAAAACGAGGGATCGAAACGAGGGAAAACGGGCTCTGAATTTCTCCATAAGGGGCTTTGCATCATCTTTGTACGTCATATTGAAAAATGTGGATCCACTGCCTGAAAGCGTACTCATCAAGACATTGTTTTCAATGGCAAGCCTCTGGACATCGAAAAGTTCGGGGAGATTTTTCATTCGCACCACCTGGTGGAATCTGTCACGTGCCGCGATTCGCAGCATCTCCCACGATTCATTGAAAAAACATGCGGTCATAAGCGAAGCATGGCCAAGATTGTATATGGCATCCTCTTTGCGGTAGGATTTTGGTAGCGTTGTGCGCGAATGGGCGGTGGATATAGGTTTGTCCGGGATGACCACAACCGCCTTGAGATAACCGGGTATGCGCTTTTTCTGGCTATACACTTTTCTATTCTCCACAACGGCTGTGTTGAAGCCACCCATTACCGCTGGCGTTATATTGTCTGGGTGGTGCTCGTAATGCAGCGCCAGATTTAGAAGTTTGCGCTTGGTGATATTCACTCCAGCCGCGCTGTAGGCGGATGCGATAGCGCTTACGATGACCGCAGAAGAGCTTCCCAGCCCTCTGGAAATTGGAATCTGGTTATAAAATCGAAACCGGAACACGCCTCTTTTTCCAGTCAGGTGTCGATAGTGGTCGTTGAATATGTTTATGAACATATTGTTTCCCTTCAACCGGGGGTTGTTCGCCCCTTCGCCGCGAATGGAGACACTAAAGAATCTGGAGGGCTGGATATGCACCCTATTGCGCAGCGACAACGCCAAGCCCAACGTATCAAAGCCTGGCCCAAGGTTTGCGCTGGTGGCGGGTACACTGATAATCAAGGCTACTCCTGTAAAAATTTAAGATAAAATGGCCGTATTGTAGAATATTTACGCTTAGGGATTCCCCTACACTGCGGGAAGAATATACAGCGGCTCGCTTCGTGTGCTGAATTTTTTGCGGACCAACCTCTGCGGCAGCTCGAATATCGCCGGCTCCCCGGGACAGCCGCCGCGCTCTATGGTGATCTTGCCGCCTTTTTTGACAAAACAGCTTTGACCGATGGCTTTGATGGGACGATTACCGTTAAAAAGAAACGCATCCGCTCCAAACAGAGGAATATTCAAAGCGATACAGAAGGTTTTCGCCATCACGTACGTCACTTTTATCGCCATAAAACTTCCTGGGCCTTTGGCATAGTAGATCGCTTTGAGATCATAACGGTATCGCACATCATGAAAAACCTCCGGAAGCGCTTTGGAAGCTTTTTCATCTTTTTCATAGCTGCGCACCAAAGATCCATCGATATAGACACCAACCAGAAGAGGAGAGGTGACTCCGATAACGAGCAGTTCGGCTTCAGGCAAAACTTTTGGCAAATTCGCGACTTTCATCAACTCTCAACGTAATCACTTCGTATGCTTCAGGATTTGCCATCAGCGCCAATGTAAGGCGATGGTTTAGATCATGGCTTCCGGCAAACGACTCATATGCTCCGAAAATCGGGCGCCCAAGCAGTTTCATATCACCCATCGCATCCAAGATCTTATGGCGTACAAACTCATCTTCAAAACGCAATCCTTCCGGATTCAGAACTTTGGTATCGTCCAGCACTATTGCATTTTCCAGGCTTCCGCCAAGCGCCAGGTTGCGACTGCGCAGATATTGGACCTCTTTGAGAAATCCGAAAGTTCTCGCGCGAGCGATCTCTTCCGTAAAAGCTTTTTTGGAAAAGATGAAATTTCTTCGCTGCTCCGCAATGACGGGATGATCGAAACGAATAGCGAAATCGAAATAGGCTCTTTTGGATGGCTTCAGTGCAACGTACTTTTCGCCTTCGCGTACCACAACCTCTTTTTTGATGCGTATGATCTCTTTTCCCGCCGGCTGCTCCGCAATACCAGCTTCATCGAGCAACATACAAAAACTGGCGGCGCTGCCATCCATTATCGGCATTTCACCATCATTAAGAACGACGCGTAAATTGTCTATTCCGTAAGCATACAGTGCGGAAAGAAAATGTTCGATCGTGGAGATATTTACGCCATCTTTGCCTATTACGGTAGCCATCTGTGTATCGACGACAAAATCGGGATGCAAAGAGATCGAAACGCCCTCGTCTTCGCGGTAAAATACGATCCCGCTGCCGGCATCCAGTGGCTCCAGACGCAGATGCACAGGCATACCTTTATGCAGGCCTATACCCACACCTTCAACCGCTCGGGCAATCGTTCGCTGTTTCATGTTATATCCTATTCTCCCATATCTGCGGGAATTGGCCATTTGTCCATCATAATACCAAACAATTGTTTAAAGGGCGCCTCTAAGATCAATCTCTTTCTCTTCTGTCGATCATTTTTCTTGCCGCTTCGAAAACTTTTGAGATGTTGTCCTTGATCCAATGAGAATCCATCCACTCCACCGGCCGTACCTCGACTCCTTGGACCAATACGCCAAAATGCAGATGGTCGCCAAGCGCCAATCCTGTTTTTCCGGTTTTCGCTATCACCTCGTTGCGAGAAACCGTATCCCCCTCTGTAACCATCAACGAAGAGCAATGCCCATATAGCGTATAAAGCCCCAGTCCATGATCGATAAGCGGCATATTGCCATAAATGCCGTTATAACCTGCAAACACGACACCGCCCGGGTTGGATGCACGCACATCGGCCATTTTCACACTGGCCAGATCTATCCCGAGATGGTAAGATTCACTTACCTTTTTACCCTTGTAATAATAGATGCGATGATCGCCGAAGCTGGCCACTTTTTTTGCATTTTTCAGCGGATGAAAAGGCTTGATGCTCCAGCGCCTAATCAGACGATCGGAGATTTTCGAACTCTTTTCGTGAATCAGCGCTTCGTTTTTGGCTCGAATATCCTCGTTGATGATCTTAAACCGCTCCAAAGGATCCGTAACATTTAGCGTTTCATCGAACTGGCTTGCCAAGTCCGCAATTTTTCCATTTAGAAATCGATCTTTGAGTTTGATATTGGAGCGTCTGTATCTGTAGTTTTTGAGATAAAGCGGCACATGGGCCTTTGTGATGTTATCAGCAAGATCCGATGCCTCAACCCACGCTCTGAATCTCTTTTCCGTTACCGGCCAGGCTATAAGGGCGGCATAATACCCATCTTTATAGAAAGGTTCGGCCTTGAATACCTTTCCGAAGCTGGTATGTATGCCGATATCTTTCAGGTGCTCGTCTTTTGCGCTGAAGATCACGAGTGCACTGCCTCCTTTGGTGATCTTGTAGGAGTTGGAAAGCACGAAAGCCGAAGGCCTGATCGTATCGATAGCGATCTTCACCTCTTTTTTGGCGCTGTTGCCCCTTAGCATATTCCAACGGCTTATATCGGTAACTTCGATATGCATTCGCGCCTGCGTCGTCCGCCTGTTCCAACCGGCTCTTGGAAGAGTCACTTCAAGAGTCACATCTTTTTTGGGAGTCTCCAGTACGGCTTCGGCTACAGTAAAGTCGCTCGCTCCGTCATTTAAAACGATCTTGTAGTGCCGTATGCCGCTATCGTCGACAAGGCGAACCCGGATCGGCTTGCGCAGATTCCAGTATAGAGAATCGGAAACCTCAATCTTCGGGGCGTTTCTTTCAAACATCGGCGAATTGGCCAGATAAAGAGCTCCCGCTATTATCGCAAGAAATATTCCGACAAGAAGCGTTGTAGCGAAACTGCTCTTTCTTTTTCTCATTTACAATTCCTTCTGTAATATTTTCAATAACTTGTCTACAAGCAAGTCTTGTTCCATCCCATATACAGTAAAACCGGCAGCGCGGATATGCCCTCCCCCGCCAAATTTTACAGCTATTTGTGCGACATCTACCAACTCCTTCGAGCGCAAAGAGACTTTCAGACCCCCGTCAGGCTCTTCCCTGATCAAAAATCCGACTTCTACCGTGGCTAGCGAGCGGGCGTAGTTGACCATATCTTCGGTTTCGCCGATGCTTGCACCACTGCTTTTTAGCATATCAAGCGTAACTTTCAGTCCCGCCACGCGCCCACCGAGATAGAGTGTAAGCGTCTCGAGCACTTTGGGCAGCAGCCTCAATTTGCTCAGCGGCTGATTCTCACGCAGCATACGTGCGGTCCATTCGGCATCTGCACCCAGCTCCAGCAACGTTTTGGCAAAATCGAAAACTCCGGGCCCTACGCTCTCATACCCAAAAAATCCCGTATCGCTCACCAAGGCAGTATAAAAGTTGACAGCACCGTTTTTCGGCACATCCCACCCCGCAATGCCTACCAGCCTGAAAGCGGTCTGTGAAGCGCTTGCAAAATGTGGCTCTACGAGGTTGATATCGCCATAAAACGTATTGCTCCGGTGATGGTCTATATTGATCAGCATACTACCTTCTATGCGCCCGATTCCAAGCCTATCGAAGCTTCCGCAATCCACACCTATTATCAGATCGCTTTTTGGATCGATCTGGTGCTTGATTTTGCCAAACCCGGGCAAAAAAGAGAGCACCTGAGGTAATGGAGTGGAGACAAATACCACATCTACCCGCTTTTTCAACCCCTTCAGTATCCACCAAAGCCCCAAAGCGGTACCTATGGCATCTGCATCCGGATTCAGATGACCCACAACAGTGATATGGCGCGCAGCCTCTATTGCAACCGCGGCTTTTTGATAGTGAGCATCACCTGTCTCGTTTTTCATAATGAGATTCTACTTAAATTGCCCTTTTGCTTTTATAAACGAAAGCGAGCACCTCCGCCACCGCCTGATAGAACTGCTCGGGAATCTCCTGGTCGATCTCTACGTGCTTATAAAGCTCTCTGGCCAGGGGTGGATTTTCAACGATCTGCACTCCATTCTCTCTTGCAATTTCTCTGATTTTCAGTGCGATCAAATCCGCCCCTTTGGCGACCACTTTTGGTGCACGCCCCTCTTGCTCTTTGTATTGCAAAGCAACGGCGAAGTGGGTCGGGTTCGTGATGACTACATCCGCGTTCGGAACCTCGGCCAACATCCTCTTGCGCGCCATCTCCATCTGAATCTGCCTGATTTTCGCCTTGATTTCAGGATTTCCATCGAGCTGTTTCATCTCGTCCTTGATCTCCTGTTTGGACATTCTAAGCCCTTTGAAGTAGTTGTAGCGCACGAACATCAGATCGACGAGAGCCAGCACGAGCAGCAGCACAAGCATCAATGTAGCCAACATCATAGCCCTGTCCGCCAACCAAGCCACCTGTTGTGGCAAAGGTGCGTGGGAAACCGAAGTCAACTCCTTGATAAATCCCAAAAATACGGTAAATGCCACGCCAAACACTGCGGCAACTTTTATCGTGATCTTGACACTTTCGACCAGTTTTTTCAAAGAAAAAAGATTCTTCGCTCCCTTGAGGGGATCGATTTTCGTAAAATCCGGAACAAGCGGCTTGGTGGTAAAGATAAATCCAAACTGCGCCCAGGCCGCGACCATGCCCGCGATCGCCACCGGGAGCGCAAGCGGAAGAACCATGATAAGCACCTGTATCACCGTATGGATAGCGATCTCCATCATCAATGCAGGACTCAATTCCACTCCCACAAAATGGATATAATAGCGGTAGATAGCCTTTAGTCGATCGAAAATCCACCCCGTCAGTGCGATGAACGTAATCACCGCCACCAGCAACGTGATAAATCCGGAAGTATCCATACTCTTGGGGACATTGCCCTCTTTTTTGGCGTCCTCTATCTTTTTCTGGGTCGGCTCTTCGGTCTTCTCCTGATCGTCAGCCACTCGATATCACCTTTCTGATGCAATAATCGCTCAGGTAACAATCTTCATACTCATATCGATCCATCTGGATTGGTGGATCAGGCTGCCCGAACTAATCGCATCCACGCCAGTCATCGCCACTTCCTTGATATTTTCGAGTGTAATATTGCCGCTCGCTTCGAGGAGCACGCCAGGAAAATTCTCGTTTCGATACAAGACGACCTCCTCGATCTGTGATAGAGGCATATTGTCGCACATCACGATATCGGCACCCGCTTCCATCGCCCGTGCAGCCGCCTCCACACTTTCACATTCGATCTCTATCTTGGTGGTAAAAGGGATCTTGAGCCGGGCCTTTTTAATAAAAGTCTTCAGATCGTCTATCAGGCTAAGATGCGTATCTTTCAGCATCAATGCATCATCCAGCCCCATCCTGTGGTTGACCGCACCGCCCACTCGGACGGCATATTTTTCAAAATTGCGGAGCATCGGACGCGTCTTTCTCGTATCGAGTAGCAGCACGCCCGTGCCTTCGAGCTCCCTGACATACGGCTGAACCTGTGTGGCGATGGAGCTGGCATGCAAAAGCATATTCAAAAGTGTCCGTTCCGCCGCCAAAAGATCCGCTGCATCTCCCACTGCTTTCAGAACGACATCTCCTTTGCCAAAACTCTCACCGTCACGCTTGAACCAGAACAGATCGAGGTTGCAAAACTGCGCCAGTGCTTCAAGATAAGGCTCTCCGGCCACTATGCCTTCACTCTTTGCGACAATATGCGCGGTCGCCTCCACTTTCGGAGCGACACGCCCGAACAGATCTCCCCTGCCGATATCCTCGAGCAATACCTCTTTTACGAACTCTTGAATAATCATAGCTCAAGCATTCTTTCCAGTGCCACTTTGGCCCATTTGCGCGTATTCTCATCCACTTCTATCTCGTTTACAACTTCGCCTTTTTCGATCTCTTTCAGGGTGCGGTACAGATCTTCGAGCGTGGTCTCGTTCATTGTGGGGCATTCGGGTTTTGTCGAAGAGAGCACATATGTGTTCTTGTCGCGCATACGATGAACCAGGTTGTATTCGGTGCCTACAGCAACTTTTTGCTCCTTGGGCAACTCATTTACATATTTTATAAGCTGACTGGTGGAGCCGCAAAAATCGCTCTTTGCCACAACGGACGGATCACATTCGGGATGGACTGCGATCTTGATGCCGGGATATCGCTTTCGATAGAAATCGATATCGTCCACAGTAAAGAGCTGATGGACTGCGCAAAATCCGTCATAACAGATGATATCTGCATCTTTCGGATCCGTTCCATCGCCTACGACACACGATTTCAGACCCATCATGTTCGCTACATTCTGCCCCAGGCAACGGTCCGGGACAAAGAGTATCTTCTTTCCACTGGCAAGACCTTTTTCGATGATCTTGTATGCATTCGAACTCGTACAGACCATTCCGCCCATTTCACCCACTTTCGCTTTCACTTCCGCACTGGAGTTGATGTATGTGATCGGCAGAATATCCTCTTTTTCTATACCCGCTTTTTGCATAAAGGCTACCGATTCGTCATAATAGGCCGAATCGATCATCCGAGCCATCGCACAGCAGGCGATCTTGGGCATCGCCACTCTCTTTTCAGGGGCGATGACTTTGACGCTTTGGCCCATAAATCCGACACCGCAAAAGACCACCCATTCGTTGTCGTCCGCCTTGCATCTTCTAGCGAGCTCCAGACTGTCGCCAGTGATGTCGGCCAGTTCGAAAACCTCGTCACGCTGATAGTAATGCGCCACCAGTGTAACCGGAAGTTTCTCTTTGAGTTCGAGAATTTTCTCTTTCATTTCATTGCGTTCCAAATTTATATCCTTAATGACGTTGTAACTATTTTTTATCTATAATTGGCTCAAGAGTACCTCAAATTTTACCATAAAGTGAAACATTCATGGAATTTTTAAGTAACCCAAATATCCTTTTCTATCTTGCGGCATATCTTGTAGGAGGCATTCCTTTCGGGTTGATTTTGGCAAAAACCTTCGCGCGCGTGGACATCAAAAACAGTGGAAGCCAAAGCATAGGCGCGACCAATGTATTGAGAGTCGTAAAGGAGCG
>Ga0256842_1001365_pt1 | contig 19676 bp, 16 predicted proteins | sample 4559240metaG_FD_185973 | JGI IMG/M metagenome (GOLD analysis project Ga0256842, IMG submission 185973) | Hydrothermal vent microbial communities from Guaymas Basin, Mexico - 4559-240 | ecosystem: Environmental > Aquatic > Marine > Hydrothermal vents | place: Mexico: Guaymas Basin | collected... | reverse complement strand
ATATTATGCTTGACTTTTATTTTTTTAATAATAGAATTTTATTTTATGAATTTAACAGAAAAAAGAGAAGTTTTAAAAAAATTTTATACACCTGTTGGAGTAGTTCTTTTTAGATTAAATATTCCTGCAAATTTAATAACTTTTTTTTCGCTTTTATTTGGAACAGCCTCTGCTTTAGCTTATTATTATGAAAATCTCACTATTGCTGCAACTTTTCTCTTTATTTCAGGGATTTTAGATCTAACAGATGGAACAGTTGCAAGGCTTTCAGGTAAACCCACTAAATTTGGGGCAGTTTTTGATTGGATTGCAGATAAATGGGTAGATGGTTTAATTCTTGGAATAGTAGGTTATCTTTATACTGATCCTTTTTGGGCAACTGTAGCAGTAACAGCTTCTCTTTTGCATTCCTTTATTAAGCCTGTAGTATATGCAGAAATAGGGTATCAAGTAAAAGTTAAAGGAAAAATCCAAGATCCTTTAGAAAATGTAGGATTCTTTGGCAGACCAGAAACTCATATAAGTCTTATTATTTTTACTATTTTAGAAAAATTGAATGCTCCTATAGGATTAAGTTATGGTATAAAAATTATTACTATACTTACTCTGTTTTCTCTATTAAGCAGAATAATTTATCTTTATAAAAATTTTGGGAGAACCTATGATGAATAGACCATATATTATTATAACTTCAGAAGTTACTATAGATGGTAAATTAACTTTGTATAGAGGTGCTTCAAGCAAAGAACTTATGAGTATAATGACTACAGAAGTTTATAAATATCTCCACAGTATTAGAGCAAATGTTGATGGTATCATGGTAGGATGCGAAACTGTAAGAACTGATGATCCAAGTCTTACTGTAAGATATGTAGAGGGTAAAAATCCAATTCGTATTATTCCCTGTTCTACTGCTAATGTTCCTTTAAATGCCAGCATTTTCTCTAAGGAAGCTCCTACTATTATAGTTACCACCAAAAGAGCACCTCAAGAAAGAATAGAAAAAATTAAAAAATTGGGTGCTGAAGTTATTATCGCAGGTGAAGATTTGGTAGATTTTGATATCCTCCTTCCAGAACTTTATAACAGAGGAATAAAAAAACTTATGGTAGAAGGTGGAGCTTCTATAAATTGGGAACTTGCAAGAAAAGGCTATATAGATGAAATTAGAATTATACATCTACCTGTTATTATAGGTGGAGAAAATGTTCCTACTTTAGTAGGTGGAGAAGGTTTTAAAAGTCTTAAAAAAATTCTCAGGTTGGAAATTGTTAATCATTTTATAATTGACAAATTTTTAATTAGTGAATGGAAAGTTCAAAAATAAAACCTATATTTATTAGGTAATGTTTTATAAGTAAGAAACTGGTAAATATTATCTACCACCCAGTCTATAACTCTTTCAATAGCATCTTTTGTATAAAAAGCTACATGCGGTGTAAAGATTGTGTTAGGAAATTTTAATAAATATAAAACTTTTAAAGCCTTTTCATATTCTTCTAATGTAAAAGTTTTGTTAAGTGAATTAGATATTTCTAAAAGTACCTTTTCTCCTTCAAAAACATCTAAAGCAATTCCTCCTTGTAATTTATTGTTGCGTAAAGCCCAGATTAAAGCTTCTGTATCTACTATAGGACCTCTGGCTGTATTAATAAAAATAGCATCATCTTTTACTAATCTAATATTGTCTTTATTTATTAAATGGCGAGTTTTGGGATAATAAGGAATCAATATCGTTATAACATCAGATCTTTTTAATAAAGTATCTAAATCTACGTAATTAACATTATATTTCTTAGCCAATTTTTGTGAAGGAGAAATATCGTAAGCCAAAATTTTCATACCAATTCCATGAGCTATTCTTGCTACCTCACTTCCTATTCTCCCTGTGCCTACAATACCTATGGTTTTGTCAATAAGATCTATTCCTAATAATCCTTCTTTGGAAAAATCTAAAACTTTACTCTTTTCAATAGCTGGCTTTAATTTTTTGGCTAAAGCAAAAACTAAAGCTATAGTATATTCAGCTACAGTAGTTGAAGCATAGTGAGAACAATTAGCCATAATTACACCTTTTTTCTGACACGCTAAAATATCTATATGATCTGTTCCTGTAGTTCTTGTAATCAAAAATTTCAGATTAGGTAATTGATTTATTACATTTTCCGTAACATGGGATTTTATTTGTATTACAGCAATATCTACATCCTGATAATTCTGACAGGTATTTTCGTCTAAAAAATCATTGGTAAAAGTTATATCCATTTCTTCAAAAAGATCTTGTAATTTTTCTTTTAGTTTTTTAAGATATAACTGTTTCTCCCAAGCTTTTTCTATTTCAAAAAAGTATACTTTATACGACATAAGATTCTCCTAAAATGTTTTATAATATTTTATCTTATACTAAATTAATTTAAAAGACAAGTTATTTTTGAAAATTAGAATGATTTTAATTTGAGTAGGCAGTCTCTAAAATCTCTTTAATTGATTCCTTGCTATATTCCTCTACTTTCCAGATGGTAAAAATTTGATAAGCCTTATCTACCAGATAATCCAGATCTTCCTTAGGAATTTTCAGATCTTTTAAATTCAAAGGTAATCTTAATTCTTTTAACCAGCTTTCAAAAAGTTCCATACCTAAATCTAATTTTGATTTATCTTTTTTTATAGTTAAATCAAAAACCTTTTCAAAAAATCTTTTAACCATATTTTTTTCTTTATTTTTTTTCAACCAAGCTAAAGTAAGAATAGCCAATCCTAATCCATGAGGTAAATCATAAATTCCACTTAAAGTATGTTCTATAGCATGGATAATAAATCTATATCTTCCTATTCCGGATTTTGTAAGACCGCACAAAGCCAAAGAGGAAGCCCACATCATATTAGCTCTGGCTTCATAATCATCGGGTTTATTTACTGCTTTTACAGACCATTTTATAATGTTTTTCATAAGCATAATCATAAAATCTTCTGTGAGACATTCTTTTTTGTATTCTCTACTTATAAAAATTTCAAAGACATGAGAAAAAGCATCAAAGGCACCATAAGCTGTATAATCAGGAGGCACTGTTAAAGTTAAATCAGGATTTAAAAAAGTGATCTTAGGAAATAAAACAGGCGAACTCATAGAAAGTTTTAATCTTGTTTCATCATTTACTATTACGCTTATATTATTGAGCTCTGAACCTGTTCCTGCTATAGTTAAAATTGTAACCAAGGGTAAAGCTCTATCTGGAAATGCTTTTCTTTCATAAAAATCCCAGATCTTTTCCTCATTATAATATCCACAGGCAATAGCTTTAGCAGTATCAATAACACTTCCTCCTCCTGTAGCTAAAATAAAATCTATTTTGTTTTCTTTTGCTATTTTTACACCTTCTAAGACCTTAGATAAAAGAGGATTAGATTTAATCCCTCCAAATTCTATATACTCTATCTTAGATTTTTCTAATAAATTTTTTATCTTTTCATAAAGTCCGTACCGTTTAATAGAGTCTTTACCATAAACCCATAAAGCTTTTTTACCTATTTGAGAAACTTCCTTGGGAATTTTTTTTAAGGCATCTCTCCCAAAAATTACTTTAGTAGGTAATTGAAACTCAAAACTTTTCATAAACACCTCCAAAAATAAAAAGACCTATAGGGAGAAGAATCCCTATAGGTCTTTAGATTATAAAATTTAACAATATTTAACTTAAATTCTTTCTAAGCTCTTTTAATTTTTCTACAATTTCTGGTTCAGCAAGGGTAGTAGTGTCTCCCAGATCTTCATATTGACCAGCAGCCAATTTTCTTAAAATTCTTCTCATAATTTTTCCACTTCTTGTTTTTGGAAGACCTGGAGCAAAAAGAATATAATCAGGTGTAGCTACAGGTCCAATAACTTTTCTAATATGTTGCACTAATTCTTTTCTGAGCTCTTCAGAAGGTTCATAACCTTCTTTTAATACAATATAAGCAAAAATACCTTCTCCTTTTATATCATGAGGAAATCCTACTACAGCTGCTTCTGCTACTGCAGGATGTTCTACAAAAGCAGATTCTAATTCCATGGTTCCTAAACGATGTCCTGAAACATTAATAACATCATCCAATCTTCCCATAATCCAGAAATATCCATCTTCGTCTTTACGAGCTCCATCTCCTGTATAGTAATATCCTGGGAATCTGCTAAAATAAACTTCTTTAAACCTTTGAGGATCACCCCAAACACCTCTTGCCATTCCTGGCCAAGCTCTTTTAATACATAAATGACCACCTTCATTAATATCTGCTTCTGTTCCATCAGATCTTAAAATCACTGGTTCAATTCCAGGCAAAGGATATGTGGCAGAACCTGGTTTTTGAGGAACAGCATAAGGAATAGGTGCTATCATATGTCCACCTGTTTCTGTCTGCCACCAAGTATCTACAACAGGACAACGCTCACGTCCTACATTTTTATAATACCAAAGCCAGGCTTCAGGATTAATAGGCTCTCCTACTGTTCCAAGAAGTCTTAAACTGGAAAGATTGTATTTTTTAGGCCATTCCTCTCCTTCACGCATAAGAGCTCTAATAGCAGTAGGAGCAGTATAAAAGATAGTAACCTGATAACGATCTACCAATTCCCACCACCTTCCAGGATTGGGATAAGTAGGAACTCCTTCATATATAAATACTGTAGCTCCAAGAGCTAAAGGCCCATATACTACATAGGTATGTCCTGTTATCCATCCAATATCAGCTGTGCACCAAAAAATGTCTTCAGGTTTTAAATCAAAAGCCCATTGTGTAGTATGTGCAGCGTAAACTAAATAACCTCCTGTTGTGTGAAAAACCCCCTTAGGTTTTCCTGTGGTCCCTGAAGTATAAAGAATAAAAAGAGGATCTTCTGCATCCATTACTTCATATTCACAATATTCAGAAATGCTTAAATCTTTTTTTAGATCATCGTATAAAATACATCTATTATCTTTAAGCTCTATAGGATCTCCAAAACGATTTATTACTATACAATGTTCTATACAATCACAATCTTTTACAGCCTCTTCTGCTCTATCTAAAAGAGAAATTCTTCTTCCTGCTCTATAAGTTCCATCACAAGTAATTAAAACTTTTGCTTGAGCATCAAGAATACGAACCTTTAATGCCTCAGCTGAAAATCCTCCAAATACTACACTATGAATAGCACCTATGCGTGCACAGGCAAGCATTGCTGCTATAGCTTCAGGCATAGTAGGAAGATAAATAGTAACTCTATCTCCTTTTTCTACTCCTAAATTCTTTAATATTTTAGCAAATTTACATACCTCACTATGAAGCATTTGATAAGTGTAAACTTTTATTTCTCTATCTGGTTCTCCCTGCCATATTATAGCGGCTTTATTTTTAACAGCCGGATCTTCTAAATGTCTATCTACACAGTTAAAACAGGCATTAAGCTTTCCACCTTCAAAAAACTTTATTTCTGGTTTGTAAAAATCCCAATAACAGGTTCTGTCCCAGTATTTAAACCAAGTTATTAATTCTTTAGCTCTTTCAGCCCAAAATTCATCAGGATCTTCTAAAGAATATTGATAAATTTGTCTATATTGATAACGTGAAGAAATATAAGCTTGATCTTTGCCTTCTTGAGGTGGATAAAAAATTCTACTTTCTTTTAATAAAGATTCAAGTTCCGGCATTTTTCACCTCCTGTCTAAATTTTTTATTTTTATTTTATTTTTTTTAATTCCAATCATTTTCCTATAAAAGGTTTAATAAGATCTCTAAGAGTAACGATACCTACTAATTCATTGCCAGACATAACAGGAAGTCTTACAATATTAGCCATAGCCATAAGTTTGGCAGCATACTTAATATCATAATAATCTGGGACTGTGATGCATGGTTTGGTCATTACTTCTAATACCTTTACTTTTTCTAAAGGTAAGCCTTTTGCTATAACTTTATAAACAATATCTGCCAAAGTAATAATTCCAAAGGCATCTTCTTCATCAACTCTTTCTACTACAAGACCTCTGTAACCAGTTTTAACCATTTTTTCTGCTGCTTCTTTAACAGTAGCATTCCCTGAAATGGTTACTACAGGGGTGTTCATTACATCTTTTACTCTAATTTTCTCAATCTCTATCATTTCAACCTCCTCCTTTTTGTTAAAATAACCAACATAACCTATAATACTAATCTTTCTCATTTTTCTCAAATTTCAATATTTTTGTTATAATTTTCACTTGTTCGGAAATAATGGAATAATTTATTAGAAAGTTATGGAATTTTTTAAAACCAATTTTTAAAGATTAGAAATAATGGATAAAACTTCTTTTTTAATCTCTTCTATTTTTACTTTTGTTTCTTCTTCATTTAAGGTTAAAATTTGATAATTTTTCATTATCCAATTACCATTTACCATAAGATCAGAAACATAACCTCCTTTAGCACTATAAACCAAAAGTGCTAAAGGGTTATAATCAGGCTGTAAAGAATGATTGTTTAGGTCTAAAACAGCTAAATCCGCTTTATACCCTGGTAAAAGTTTACCTGAATTTTCAAAACCAAGAGCTTTAGCTCCCCATTCAGTAGCCATTTTAAATACATCCTTAGCCGTAATTATGGTTGGATTCTCTCTTAAACCTTTCTGGATCAGGCAAGCAGTTTTCATTTCTGAAAATATATCTAAATCATTATTACTGGCTGGTCCATCTGTTCCCAAAGCTATATTTACTTTATATTGTAATAACTCAGGCACAGGTGCAATTCCAGAACCTAATTTCAAATTACTCTCTGGACAATGAGCTATATTAACCTTATTTTCAGCTAACAATTCTATCTCTTCAGGGGTTAGTTTAACACAATGAGCAGCTATAAGATTTTCTGAAAAAGCCCCTAATTCGTAAAGTAATTTTACAGGTCTTTTACCATATTTCTTCTGGACTTCTACCACTTCTTCTTTATTTTCTGATAAATGAATATGAAATTTAGCACTGTATTTTTCTGCTATCTTTAAACATTTTTTTATAGTTTCAGGAGAACAGGTATAAAGAGTATGAGGAGAAACAGCAATTTTAATTCTGGGATGATTTTGAAAGTCTTTTAATAAATTTTCTGTGAGAGCTAAACCTTTTTCCAAAGGTCCATATCCAGGAGAAGGAAAGTCAAAAAGACCTTCTCCTAAAAGTGCCTTTAATCCTGCTTCTTCTGTAGCTTTTATTACCTCAGGCTCAAAAATATACATATCGCAAAATAAAGTTATTCCAGATTTGATCATTTCTATAAAAGATAGTTTAGTTCCCCAGTAAACCCATTCTCTTTTAAGTTTAGCTTCTACAGGAAAAATATATTGAGTAAGCCATGTCATCAAAGCAAGATCCTCGGCAAGACCTCTTAAAATGGTCATAGGAACATGAGTATGAGCATTAACCAATCCAGGAAAAATAAGACCTTTCTCAAAAGATTCTATTCGAAAATTGGGATATTTAGAAACAATTTTTTCTTTAGATCCCAAATCTATAATTTTATCTTTCTCTATCACCAAACAGGAATTTTCTAAAGGCTTATCCTCTGCAGAAGGAATTATCCATTTAGCTGATATAATCTTTCCTTCCATATTATTATTTCTATAATTTTTTAAGAAATTTTTCCAAAGCAAATCCTTTAGCAACCATTTCTTTTGTTCTTAAAACTTTACCTTTTTCTTTTAACATAGTTTTACCCAAAATTTTTTGTATTCTATCAACTGTTGTAAAGGTATCCAAAGTAGTAACAATTATAGGTACACCTTTAGTTTTAGCTAAGTTTATCACTATTTCATTAGGATGTAAACCACCTGTAAGAAGCAAACATTTAATAGAGGTTTCTAAAGCTAATACCTGAATATCTGTACGATGCACACCTGTAATTACAACTTTATTTGGTGTTCTTAGAAAATGTTTAAATGCATTGTCAGAATCCATAGCACCTATACTAATATTTTCTATAAGTTCATCCAGCTTATCTTCACAACACACAACACCTCCATTTACTACCTCTAACAGGTCTCTTACTGTTATCGCTTCCAATAATTTATCTCTTTTAAAGGCACCAAAAACATCTATACCCTGTGAGTTTAAAAAAGGTATTATGGTTTCCTGAATATAAATATATTGTTCTGGAGGTATTTTATTAAATACAGCTCCTATAAAATTATTTTTTAACATATCTCTTATACCTAAAATATCATCTATGGAAGTTTCCCCTTCCCAATTTTGGATTACCAAAGCTTTGGCATTTAATTTATTTACCAATCTAAAACTATCAATTCCTAAACTATATCCTTCAAAAATATTGTCTCCTCCTACCATAAAAAGAAAATCTTTATCCTTTTGCTTATTTACCACTTCTAAAATTTGATTTTCTAAATTAAATCCATCTTCTTCAAAAAGTTTATATTGAATTTCATAAGTAAACACAAAAGGAGAACTCCATTCCACAGGGTCTTTTAATTCCAACATTTTATGAATAAAAAAAGCTTCTTCATCAACTATTTTATTCTCTTGTTTTATTGGAACTTTTCCAAAAATTTTCATATATCCCACTTTGTATTTTTTTTCTTTTAAAATTAAAGCAAGAGCTAAAGCTAAGGAATTTTTTCCAGTAAAAGGTCTATTTGAAATTAAAAAAATGGGTTTCATGTTAAAATCCCCCCTAATTATTTTTAGCTTATTATTATTCTTGCATCTAAAGCTATTCCACCTTTATATTTTACTACATAAGGATTTATATCTATCTCTTTTATTAAAGGAAAGTCCATAACTAATTGAGACAACCTTAAAATTTTATCCACAATATCCTCTTTATCACAGGATTTTTCTCCTCTTACCCCTTCTAAAAGCTTTTTACCTTTTATTTCTTCTATCATTTCATAGGCTTCTTGTTTAGCCACAGGAACTATTCTAAAAGAGACGTCCTTCAAAACTTCTACATAAATTCCCCCTAAACCAAACATAATCATATGTCCAAAAGTTTTATCATAAGTAACACCAAGAATTACCTCTTTACCCTCTGTAATCATTTCACAAACCATTACTCCTTTTATATAAGCATTAGGCATAAATCTTTTAACATTAAGAGTGATATCTATAAAAGCATTATATACTTCATCTGCATTTCTTAAATTAAGTTTAACCCCTCCCACATCTGTTTTATGAAGAATTTGAGGTGAAGAGATTTTCATAACAACAGGATAACCTATCTCATCTGCTAATTTTACAGCCTCCTCTGGAGTTCTGGCAAGAGACCTTTTAGGAAATTTAAATCCATATAAAGATAATATTTTGGTAGCATTTTCATCCCCTACTGCTGTAACACCTGCATCTTGAAGAGCTTCTAAAATAAGACCCACTTTTTGCTTATTTTCTTCTGGAATATCTATCTTAATATACTCTAATTCTTTTTTATTTTTAAATTCTATAAAATCTATAAGCTTTCTATAAGCGCTTATAGCTGTAGATGGATCTTGATAACAGGGAATTTCCACTTTTTTTAAAAGTGAAATCCCGTCTTTTACTCTTTTACCTCCGATAAAACAGGCAAAAATAGGTTTGTCTGTTTTTTGGCTTTTATCTGCAATTTCTTTAGCTATATTTTCTACATCTGTAACTGCTTGAGGTGTTAAAATAACACATACTCCTTCTACTACGGGATCTTTAATAGCCTGTTCTAAAACCACTTTATACCTTTCTGAAGTTGCATCACCTATTACATCAATAGGATTATATAAAGAAGCTGTAGGAGGAAGTTTATCTATAAGAGTCTCTATGGACTCTCTACTCATAGGATCAAGTTTAATTCCTAATTTATCAGCAGTATCTGCTGCTATAATCCCAGGACCCCCTGCATTTGTAATTACCAAAAGTCTTCTACCCTTAGGGAATTTTTTCACTTTAAAAATTTCTGCTATATCAAAAAGTTCTTGAATTCCATTTACTCTTATGATTCCAGCTTTTTTAAAAGCCTCTGTAAAAGCTCTATCAGAACCTGCTAAAGCTCCTGTGTGAGAAGAAGCTGCTCTGGCACCTGCTTCTGTAGCTCCTGATTTTATAATTATAACTGGTTTTATCTTAGCAACTCTTTGGGCTACTTCTAAAAATCTTTTTCCGTTTTTAACATCTTCAATATATCCTAAAATAATATCTGTATCAGGATCATTTCCAAAATATTCTAAAAAATCACATTCATTTAAATCTGCTTTATTCCCAAGACTTATAAATTTTCCAAATCCAAATTTATTTTCTATAGCCCAATCTATTAAAGCTACACCTAAAGCTCCTGATTGAGAAAAAAGAGAGATTTTTCCTTTAGGAGGCAAATCTGGTGCAAATGTAGCATTCATATTAATTAAAGTATTGATAACTCCTAAACAATTAGGACCTACCATTTTTATTCCTGCTTTTCTTGCAATTTCTGTTATTTCCTTTTCTAATTTTGCCCCTTCTTCTCCTATTTCTTTAAATCCTGCTGTGATAACCACTACACCTTTTACACCTGCTTGAGCACAGTCTTTCATCACAAAAGGAACTGCTTTTGCAGGAACCACAATAATAGCTAAATCTATTTTCTCTGGTATTTCCAAAACCGAAGGATAGCACTTTATATTTAAAATTTCTTTTCTCTTAGGGTTAACAGGATAAACTTTGCCTTTGTATCCCTGCTGAATTAAATTTTTTAGAACAACATGTCCTATTTTCTTTTCATCTTCAGAAGCTCCAATAACAGCAATGGTTTTAGGATTAAAAATAAAGTTTAACAACATCTTCTTCCCCTTTTATCATTTGATAAATAAATTTAACTATATCTCTTTCTGTAATAATCCCCTCTAAACGATCATTCTTTATAACAAGAGCAAAGCCCTTATTTGTTTCTATCATTTTTTTTACTACATCTAAAATTTTATCATCATCTTTAAATATAAGCAATTTTCTGTGTTTTATTTCAAAAGGTGAATCTATAAAAACTTCCCTTACACTTTTATTTAAAATTTCATTAATGTCTCCAGTTTGTAAATCCCCAAATACATTTTTACTGAAATATTTTAAAAAATCCATAGTAACAAGAACTCCTTTAATGGTTTTATTTTCAACTATAGGAAGTCTTCTAATTTTTTTAGAAATAATTACATTAAGAGCCTCCTTTACAGAAGTATCAGGTGTAATAGTTATCAAATTAAAATTAGCATATCCTTTCACATATCCATCTAATTTACGTTGTAAAATCAAAAATGTTAAAGCATCTCTTTCAGTAAACATACCTACTACTCTATTTTCATCATCTACAATAGGACAACCTCCTATGTTCTTTTTTATTAAAATTTCTATGGCATCTTCTACATATCCATTTTCGTTTATACAAATAGGATTCCTTGTCATTACTTCTTCAACTTTTTCATTTATGGCTTTAAAGTAATTCCCTTCGTATTTATCTAAAATTATCTTGCTCTTTTCCCCTCCTCCTAAGAAATTTAACAAGTCCGTAGCTGTAATAATACCCATAATTTTTTGAATCTCTGGATCTACTACAGGAACTCTTCTAAATCCTATATTTACCATAGATTTTAAAGCATTTATAATCGGAGACTTAGGAGGTATTGTTTTAACTTCTTTTAAATAAGGATACAATAAACTTTTTGATTGTCCCATAATATACCTCCTATATTATTTTATGTTCTAATATTTAAATATTAAGTTTAATTTAAAATTTTGTCAAATATTAAAATACTTTAAAATTTTAAGCAATGTTAAAATTTTATTTAAAATTTTAACAATATTTTTTAAAAATCTACTAAAAAATTTAATCGTTTGTAATTTTATAACTCTCCACTTTTTTTAAAAATTATGTATGATATAAAAAATTATGAAAAAAGAAACAGAAAGCACTTTAATAGGTTTTATTTTAAAAGAATGGCTTTTAATCTCATCCTTAATTGGTCTGATCCTAACTTCTATTTATGTGAAGCGCTTACCGGTTTATTCTTTAAGTGAATTTCAGATATTATTTATTTTGTTTTCACTTTTTATCACTATAAAAGGTCTTGAACTTAGTGGTATTATATCACTAGTTTCTCAAATTATTCAAAAAAGAAAATCTATTCCATTAAAACTGATAACAGCTACTTTTTTCCTTTCAATGTTTATCACCAATGATGTTGCTTTAATTGTAATTGTGCCTTTGACCTTATCACTTGAAATAAAACATAAAGATATTATAGTTATTTTTGAAACCTTAGCTGCTAACGCAGGGTCAGCTTTAACTCCCTTTGGTAATCCACAGAATCTTTTTATTTATTGGTTTTATAATTTAGATCCAGTAGTTTTTGTTACTGCTATTGCCCCTTTTTCATTATTTTTTCTTTTATTTCTTATAGTTTTTTCTTTTTTTATAAAAACCGATAATAATTATACTAAGAAACTTAATATTGAAAAAAATTTAAACAAAAAAAGTGTATATGTTTATATATTTTTATTTATTATAGTTTTATTAACAGTGCTCCATATTTTACCGGTTTCAACTAATATTTTAATAATCATTTATGCATTACTTTTTAATAGAAAATCTCTAAAAATTGATTATGCTTTATTATTTACTTTTTTCTGTTTTTTTGGATTTGCTGAGAATGTAAAGTTTTTATTATCCTCTAAAATTATTCATTCTACCCATATATTTTTGTTTTCTGCCCTTGCCAGTCAAATTATGAGTAATGTACCAGTAGCATTATTATTTGCAAAATTTACAACAAACTGGAAAGCGCTTCTTTGGGGAACTAATGTGGGAGGATTTGGCAGTTTATTTGGATCCTTAGCTAATTTAATCGCATATAAAATCTATGTTGCACAAAATGATACTAAAAATTCTGGTATATTTCTATTGAAATTTCATGTTATAGAATACATAGCTTTTTTCTTAGGTATAGCTTTGTATTTTATTTTAAAAATTTGTATGATATAATAAAAAATTATAAAAATTTATATAGAGGTTTTATATGCGTTTATTTGGAACTATTTTTTTATCCTTTTTAATTCTTATCTTAAACGGCTGTTCTCAACCAAAAAGACAGTATTTGCCTCCTGAAATGGCTGAAAATATAAAGTCTATTTTGGTATTACCTTTTGATACCTGCCCTGAAAAAACAGAAAATATTTTCTTTTGCCCAGTAAAAAATATTATCCCAGGATATATAGAGCCTTATGCCAAAGAAACAATGAATCGGTTATTACGCTTAAAATTAGTAAAGTTCTCTTTGGTTTATAAGTTCAAATATTTATCTCAAAATGAATTTGAAAATCTTATGGCTGAAATTTTAGAAGAAACCTCAAGCTTACCTGAAATTATAAAAAATCTTGCTAAAAAAACTGATACTCAAGCTGTACTCTATGGAAGAATTTACAGATTTAAAGAAAGAGAAGGAAGTTCTTTTTCTGTAAGAGAACCCGCCAGTGTAGCTTTTGCTCTGGTGCTTTATGATGGTTTTACAGGAAAAATTTTATGGAATGGATATTTTGACAAAACTCAACAACCTTTAAGTGAAAATATTTTAGATATCAGAATTTATAAAAAATTTAAATGGCTTACTGCAGAAGAATTAGCCAGTAATGGCTTGGATTTGGTCCTTCAAACCTTTCCTTTAAAAGAGGAATAAAATGTTTGTTATCCCAGCTATAGACTTAAGAAATAATAAAGTCGTTAGACTTTTTCAAGGAGATTATAGCCAAACTAAAATATATGGAGATAACCCTTTAAAATACGCTATTTTTTTTGAAAAAGAAGGTGCTAAAAGACTTCACATAGTAGATTTAGACGGAGCTAAAGAAGGAAAAACCATTCACAAAGATCTAATATTAAAAATAGCTCAAAGTGTAAATATTCCTGTTGAAGTAGGAGGGGGAATAAGAACAGAAGAAGATATTAAAATTTATTTAGAAAATGGAATCTCTCAGGTAATTCTTGGAACCAAAGCTATTGAATCTCCTCAGTGGTTAGAAAAAATTACCCAAAAATATCCTCAAAAAATAATAGTAAGTGTAGATGTAAAAGGTGATAAAATTGCTATTTCAGGATGGCTAAAAATTTCAGAAATAAATTATTTAGAATTTTTGAAATCCTTAAATAATTTTAAACTTTTTGCTATTATTCTTACTCTTATAGAAAGAGACGGAACACAAAAAGGAATAGAGTTGGAACGTTTAGAAAAGGCTCTTGAGATTTCATCTCATCCTATTATTTTAGCAGGGGGAGTTTCAACTATAGAAGATATTAAAAAACTAAAACCTTATGAAAAAAAAGGCTTAATGGGAGCTATTACAGGAAGAGCTTTGTATGAAGGTACTTTAAATCTTAAAGAGGCCTTGGTGATAGCTGAGAATGGATCTAACTTTTCTGAATAATAGATTCGCCGATATCTTTTATAGAAATAAAATCACCACGGTCTATATAAAAGACGTTAAAGAAAAAAGGCTTCATATTATTTTACCCTCAGGCAAAGAAGAACTTATCAATTACTCTGCTCTTATTTCTTATGAAGAAAAACCTAAATCTTTAAAAGATTTAAATCAAATTATTACAGCTCTTAAAGAAAAACAGGAAAATAGAGAAAAATTAAAGGAAACTTTTGATTTAAAAGAAATCTGGGAAATTATAGTTAATGAAACTGAGGAAATTCCTGCCAAGGATTTAGTAGACTTAATCTTGGGAAGAGATCCTGATGAAGATGAAATAGCAGGTTTTATTAGAAAAACCTTAGAAGAAAAACTTTATTTTAAACTTAAAGAACCTAATATACTTGGGATTTTATCTCAAAAAGAAGTTGAACGTTTACTTCTTCAAAAAAAGCGCGAGCTTGAAAGATTAAAAAAACTTAATGAAGGAGAAGAATTTATAAAGGCTCTACAAAAAGGAAATATAGAAATTTTTAACCAAGAAGTTAGAAATTTCTGGATTGAAGCACTAAAAGGTTATGTTTTATGGGAAAACCAAACTCCCTCTGGAAAGCTGGTTCAAGAAGTGCTTAAACGCTTAAACCTGGCTAATCAAAATAAGATTTTTGAATTATTGGTAAAAATAAAAGTTTTTGATGAGGATGAAAATTTAGAAATTTTAAGAACAAGGTATCCATTAACTTTTTCAGAAAAAGAATTAAAAGAAGCGAAGGAACTTGAAAATCTTTCATTTTCTTTGGATGATAGAGAAGACCTAACCCATTTACAAACCTTTACAATTGATGCTAAAGATACCGAAGATTTTGATGATGCCCTGAGTTTTGAAGAAAATGAAAATCAATACATACTTTATATTCATATAGCTGAAGTGGCTGGTTTTATAAAACCAGGATCTGCTTTATGGGAAGGAGCTTTAGAAAGAGCTTCTACTTTGTATTTGCCAGATGGGATTTTCCCTATGCTACCCTTTTCCCTTTCTCATGGAAAATTTAGCTTGAAACAGGATACTTTAAGACCTGCTATTACTTTTAAAATTATTCTGGATCAAAAATATAATATCCTTGATTTTAAACCAATTTTATCCCTTATAAAGGTAAAAAAAAGACTCACCTATGAAGATGTAGATGATTATCTCTCTCAAGGAGATAAGTTCTGGCAAAAACTTTATTCTATTTTTATGTATTTTAAAAAGAAAAGAGAAAAAAAAGGAGCTTTAGCTATTTTTCTACCTGAAATTCAAATAAAAATTAATGAAAAAAAGGAAATCACAGTTCAAAAGCTTGTTATGACACCGGCTCGTTATTTTATTGCTGAAGCTATGATTCTTATAAATACATTAACAGCTGAGTTTCTATATAAAAATCACATTCCTGCTATTTATCGCTCCCAACCTCAACCCTCTGAAATTATAGAAAATTTTGAAGACAATCTTTATTCCAAGCTTTTACAGTTAAAATTTTTAGCCAAATCTGAGTTATCCACTCAACCTGCCTATCATTCAGGATTAGGTGTTGATTGTTATACCACTCTAACTTCTCCTATAAGGCGATTTTTAGATCTTTTAATTCAATACCAATTAAAATTCTTTTTATTAGGATTAAAACCTCTATCAGAAGAAGAAATCTTAAAAATTCTTCCAGAATTAACCAATAATCTACAGAGAGCTATTCTTATTCAAAATAAAAGAGAAAAATATTTTCTTTTAAAATATTTGCAACTCTATATGCAAAATCAACCTTTAAAAGGACTTGTTTTAAATGTGCAAAATAAAAAGGCTAAAATTTACTTAGTGGATTATAATATTACAGGAGACCTCATAGGTTTTAAAAAAAATCTTATACCTGGACAGGAAATTACTGTTAAGATTGAAAAAGTTCAACCTCGTCTTGAGGTGCTTCGTTTAAAATTAGTTTGATACTATCTTCATCTACTTTCCATTTATTTTCTGATTTATCTTTATCTTTTTTAGCTTGATACATGGCTTTATCTGCCCTTTTAAGTAAGTCCAATAAAGATTCTTCTAAAGATCCCCTTTTTATCAACTGAGCTATTCCTATGGATAATGTAGTAAGTTTAAAATCTTTTTCTTTTTCCCAGTTTTTACAAATCCTTTTTACCACAATAACTGCTTCTTTCCAAGAAGTATAAGGTAAAATAATAGTAAATTCATCTCCTCCATAACGACAAACTTTATCTATTTTATCTCTAACGCTACTAATAAGAGCTCTTCCCAATTTTTTGAGCAATTTATCGCCTGTTTGATGCCCCAAATTATCATTATACCATTTGAAATTGTCAAGGTCTATCATTATCAAACTAAGAGGATATTTCTGTCTTAAAGCTTTATATACCTCTTCTTTCAAAGTTTCATCAAAAAAGCGCCTATTGTAAACTCCTGTAAGTCCATCCTCTATAGCAATTTTTTGTAACTTTTTATCTAAATAATACTCTTTAAAAAGTTTATTTAATCTGGCTCTAAATTCATTTAAACTAAAAGGCTTAAAAATAACCTCATCTACTCCCTCTTCAAAATATCTTCCTATATCTTTCTCCTTTAAAAAATTTAAAACTATCAAAATCTTAGTGAAAGGACTTTTTTTCCTTATTTCTTCAACAATAGAAAAGTCTTCCTCTTTTTCAGAATTTACTAAGATCAATATTTGATAAAAATCATAATTTAAAATATTTTTTGAACTTTTAATATCTTTTATCTTATCAATTTTTATATCAAACTCTTTTAAGATCTCTTCTAAAAATAATTCAACTATTATTTCTGGATCATTAATTCCTACTCTTATTTCTTCCTTAAGATCTTTTTTTATAAGATTAATCCATTTATTTAGATCCATATAATTTTTTATTAAGATAATCTTTTAAAATTTTTGCATGATCAAAAACCAATTCATTCCATGGTATTTCATTTACTTTAAATAACCGTGCTAATTTAGCATCATCCTGACCTTTAAGCTCTCCTTTTCCTTTAGCCACAAAAACTGTAGTAACAGTATGAAATCTGGGATCTCTTTTTGGATCTGAATAACATCCTAAGAGATATAAAATTTCTATATCCAAATTAGTTTCTTCTTTAGCTTCTCTTATAGCAGCTTCTTCTAAAGTTTCTCCATAATCAACAAAACCACCTGGTAAAGCCCATCCCTGAGGATAATTTTTTCTGTAAATAAGGACAATTTTATCTTCTACTTCTATAATAATATCAACAGTTGGAAAAGGATTTTTGTGAGGTTTAAAATACTCAGGATGATACTTTGAGGTTATTTCTATCATCTGATCATGAATTTTCTTATTGGAAGCGACTATAGTATTCAAGAAAGGATTATAGGGATTGCCAAAATAATCACTAACTTTACCTCCTGCTTCTTTCACCAAAAGAGAACCTGCGGCTGTATCCCATGGTTTTAAATAGGGTTCCCAAAAACCCTCATATCTTCCACAAGCCACATAAGCAAGATCCAAAGCTGCAGAGCCAAAACGTCTAACCCCTTGACATTTTGTCATAAAATCTTTAAAAAGAGGCATAAATAGATCTGGTTTTTCTAAAATCTTAGAAACTGGAAAACCTGTGCATAAAAGAGAATCTATTAATTTGTCTGTTCCTGAAACCTTAATAGGCTCTTCATTTAAGAAAGCTCCTTTTTCCTCTAATGCATAAAAAAATTCTTCTGTAATAGGATTATAAACAATCCCCAAAATTGGCTCTTTATTCTTCATCAAAGCAACAGAAATAGCAAACCAGGGGATTTTATGAGCAAAATTAGTTGTTCCATCTAAAGGATCTATCAACCAATAATATTCGTTTTTTATTTCTTCTTTACCTGTATAACTTTCTTCTGCTAAAATTAATATATCTGGAGTTATTTCTTTTATACCTTCTTTTAAACGCTTTTCAGATTCTAAATCTGCAGAAGTAACTAAATCTATAATTCCTTTATGATATACTTCGGGAGATGAAAAAAAAGCTTTTTTTAAAAATTTTCCTGTATCTTTTACTAAAATTTTAATCAAAGGAAATATCTTTTCTAAATTCATAACTTAAAAATATTATGATTATTTAAAATTTCAAGAGGAATAAGATTTGAATTTATTTTTATAGATAATAAATAATTATCTTTTAAACAAAAGGAGTTTCTATAGTTTCAAACAATATATCCCACATAAATTTAACTTCAGCATCAATATTGTAAGCTTTTATCAAATCATGTATTTGGGTATGGCAGTTATGACAGGGAGCAATAATTATTTTAGCACCTGTATTTTTAATTTGTTCTGCTTTTACTCTTGCATTTTTAACCCTTGCTTTTTTCCAAGGAGGCCCACATGCAATTACTGATCCTCCAGCATTGCAACAGAAATTGTGTCCATCACTAGGATACATTTCTCTGAAATCCTCACACATTTCTTTAACAAGATATCTCAATTTATCTCCAGCACCCTTTCTTCTTACCAAATTGCAAGGTTCATGTACAGTAACAGGCTCTTTGATCTTTCTAACGATTTTTAATCTCCCTGCTTTTACAAGCTCATAATAAAATTCCACAGCATGTAATACCTCAAAAGGTAGGTTTTTATAACCTAAAAGTGGAGGAGCCATTATAAAAGTGCCATAAAGTGCATGTCCGCATTCTGTAGCTACTATCTTTTTAGGTCTTAATTTTTTAGCTTCTTCAAAAATTTCTTTAGCAATTCTTTGCATAGTAATTAAATCCTGGACAAACATACTTGCTTGAGCATAATCATGTAAAGAATAGGACCAATTAACTCCTGCATAAGACATAATTTTAGCCATAACTGCTATATACTCTGAGGCACTAATTTAGGTTCTGTTCCTAAAGGAATATACAACACATCAACCCCTTCTTTATTAATAGGAATGTAAGCTTCTTTAATCTCTGCACTTAGTTCTTCTTCCATCCATTGAGCAGTATCAATCCAATCTGCTTGAGAAATCCAGAGCTGGGTAAGGGTTGTAGCAAGGCTTTGAGCTGTATCCATTAAAATATAGGGAACTATTCCGAGTAAAAAGCATATCCTTCTGACTTTTCCTATTAAAGCTGCTATATCAATTCCAAAAGGACAATACATACTGCAACGGTGACAAGCATTACATTCAGTAAAAACTATTCTTGCACAAAATTTTATAAACTCAGGATCTACCTTGAAATTTCTCTTTATCATTTCTCCAAGAGTCATCCTAATTTTAGCTACAGGTGC
>Ga0256842_1001364_pt1 | contig 19691 bp, 21 predicted proteins | sample 4559240metaG_FD_185973 | JGI IMG/M metagenome (GOLD analysis project Ga0256842, IMG submission 185973) | Hydrothermal vent microbial communities from Guaymas Basin, Mexico - 4559-240 | ecosystem: Environmental > Aquatic > Marine > Hydrothermal vents | place: Mexico: Guaymas Basin | collected... | reverse complement strand
ATACTATCATTGATAGCTATGATTTCTTATCCCGGCAACTATAACACCCATGGAGTTTTGAGTCCGGGAAACTATGCTCTAAACACAAGCTTTGATGAAAAATATTATGTTAGAAATCGCACTCTCATTATGCATTCTGAAAATGCCAGTGTAATAATATATCACGACAGGAATCTAACAAGTCATGTATTCTCAAATGACACCTTCATTCTTAAACTCTATTCAATCCCCCACATCACGGTGGAATGCGGAAAAGTTAATTATACCTACAGCATGAGTGGAACTAGATATCCTTACTCAGCACTCTCCATCCCTGCATTCATTTTAATGATTGTAGGAAGTGCCTTCGCAATGATGGGATATATCAGATTTATGGGAGAAATAAAGGGTGGTGGAAATGAGGGAGCTTGACTACAACTCAGTGATTGAAAAACTAGTGTCTTTTATAGCCCAGAAGGTTAAAGAAGCAAAAGCCGGCGGTGTTGTTATAGGAATAAGTGGTGGGGTAGACAGCGCAGCCACAGCCTATCTTGCCGTTAAAGCCCTCGGTAGGGAGAAGGTGCTAGGCTTGATAATGCCCTATTATGAGACACAGGATGTTGAGGATGCCAGACTAGTATGCAATGAGCTTGGCATTGAACACAGAATCATGAGCATCAAACCTATCGTGGACTCCTTTGAGAATGTCCTCTCCTGGGAGCTCGATGAAAGAAACAGAGGCAACATAATGGCACGCACAAGGATGATACTCCTCTACGCCCATGCAAACGCCAGAAACCTTCTTGTCCTTGGAACAAGCAATAGAAGCGAAGTTCTCACAGGATATTTCACAAAATGGGGTGACGGTGCCAGTGATTACGCTCCTCTGATAAACCTGTATAAGACAGAGGTATGGGAAATAGCAAGACGTCTTGGAGTTCCTGGAAAGATAATAAGGAAAAAACCAAGTGCTGGTTTGTGGGAAGGTCAGACTGATGAGGATGAACTCGGAATAAGTTATCAACTTCTCGATGAGATTCTCTATTTACTTGTCGACGTAAAAATGCCAGAGGAGACAATTGCCAAAGAGCTTAAGATTCCAATTGAAACAGTTCAACACGTCAAAAACCTCATTCAGAATAGCGCGCACAAACGGCGACTTCCAGTGGGCCCTGAGGTGAGAACTTGAAAAAAGGTTATATTTTAGTTTTTTTGGCCGCTTCAATGTGGGGTACTCTAGGAATTTTTGCAAAGTTTTTATATGGATTCAATTTGAGTTCATTTACTATAGTATTTTATCGTGTATTCTTTGCTTTCCTGCTCCTGCTCCCATACAATCTACTCAAGGGAGGTCTCACAGTAAGTTGGAGCAGGCTAAGGTTCTATGCAGTTTACGGCTTCTCCAGTATATTTCTTTTTTATACTCTCTATTTTTATACGGTTAAAATCTCCTCCATTTCCCTTGCAGTTCTTTTACTCTATACTGCCCCACTATACTCCACACTTATGGGCTATTACTTTTTTAGAGAACCAATAACGCAGAAAAAAGCAGTTGCACTTGGAATGGTTATAATAGGTGTTCTTCTCGTTGTTGACCTGAAGGGAAGTAATGTGACACCTCTGGCAGTAGTTCTTGGCCTGCTCACGGGTGTAACATACGCCCTCTATGGAATATTGGCAAAATTTGCCGTCAGAAGGGAAAGACCTGAAGAGGCTCTATTTTATACCCTAACATTTGGAATGATTTTCTTAATACCCTTCACGGATTTTAAAGTTCCATCTGCAACTCTCCCTTATCTTTTTGCTCTTGCTTTCTTCCCTACATTCTTAGGATACATCTTTTACAATAACGCCCTTAAAGAAATCGAGGTTAGTAAAGCCTCAATAATTGCTACCATAGAGCCTGTTGTTGCACTGATCCTTGCATTTTTAATATTCCATGAAGCTCTAACACCAAGACAACTTATTGGGGCAGCCCTGATAATAGGGGGCTCACTCATAATACATGCAACGGAGAAAGATTAGCGGGTGGCAGGTAGTTGTGCTTAACAAGCATCTTGAGCCGCGAAAGGTTTTTTTCAACCAGTTTCAATAGTTTAAGGATTCTTCTCTGAGGGGCAAAGCTTCAATTGAGTGTTTTAGGGTTAACATAACTAGTATATTGTTTTAAAAAGTTACGACCAAACCAAAGATACTGTCAGGAGTTAGACTGCCCTATCTGGATTTATTATAAGCTCACAGGTTATCCTGACAGCATGAAACCAAAAAGGCTAAGAAAGGAACTAAAAATAGAAATACCTCTCAAGTTCCCATTCCGTTACCTTTTTTGTATCCCTTGGAATACCATTTTCATCCACATATTTGATGTAGTCTGCCCATTCCTTTTCTTTATATGAGGCAAAATTTCTGTAAGCTTTACCAAGCGCTCTTTTGAGGAGTTTATCCTTTTTAAGCTCCCTCAAGGCTTCTTTTAGATTTTCTGGGAGAGTACCTATCCCAAGTTCTTCCCTAGCTTTTTCACTCATCTCATAGACGTTCTCCTCAACATAGGCTGAAGGTTCGATTTCATTCTCTATTCCGTCTATTCCTGCTTTCAATATAGCCGTAAACGCTAAATACGGATTTGCACTTGGATCTGGACAGCGATATTCAATCCTAGCTCCCTTGCCCCAAGATGCTGGAATTCTTATTAACGCACTTCTATTTCCGTATCCCCATGAAATATATACAGGAGCCTCATAATCAGGAACTAGTCTCTTATAACTGTTTACTGTTGGATTTGTTAAAGCGGTTAATGCTCTAGCATGTTCCAGTATCCCTCCGATAAAATACATTGCAGTTTTGCTGATGCCTTTTTCCCCCATGAAAAGATTCTTGTCGCCCTCCCATAGGCTTATATGGAGATGCATGCCATTTCCAGGCATTCCATATACTGGTTTTGGCATAAAAGTTGCATATAGTCCATGCATTTCACCCACTGCTTTTACAATATATTTGAAGCTGATTATATTATCTGCAGTTTTTAGGGCATTATCAAAGCGGAAATCAATCTCATGTTGGGCGCGTCCCACTTCATGATGAAGAACTTCAGGAATCAGTCCGAAATATGGCATATATAATGCGATTTCTCGCTTGATATCCCTTGCTTTATCAAGATTTATTATGTCAAAATATCCTCCAACATCAGGAAGATGAAGCTCCCAACTTCCATTTCTTTTGAAGAAATAAAACTCCGGTTCCGGTCCAATATATGCGGATATCCCCCTTTCTCCAAGCTCGTCAAGAAGATTTTTTAATATAGCCCTCGAATCTGCCCAATATGGTTCCTTATCTTTATAGATATACCCGTAAACTCTGGCAACCCTTTCCCATGGTACTTCTGCAAAAGTTGAGGGATCGGCTTTAAAGATTAGATCACTATCCTCAATCTCCTGAAACCCAGATATAGAAGAACCATCAAATGCTATACCCTCTTTAACTGCCTCTTCATACCTTGTCATAGGAATCTCCATGCCCTTTGGAATCCCGTTTATATCTACAAATATGAGCTGAATGAACTTAAGTTCCTTTTTACTATCCAATTTTTGTATTAATGGGATACTAATTTCACTCACCTAGTTCACCACCTTTAATTATTTGTTCATTATAAGACTGCTTATACTGAACAAGTGTTCTAATATAAGGTTTTTGATTAATCAATTGACATAATGACAATCTAAAAATTTGAACATCATATAAATGTTAATTTTATATTTAAAGTCCGATATAATATGCATACAAATGTTAAAACAAAGTCGAAAATATTTTAGCCTCTGTTGAGCATTTGATATCATGCCAAGAGTAGAAATAGAAAATATAATAAATAAGGAGATAAACAGAATAAATCTCCACTTGCCAAAGGCTAGAAAAACGCTATCTCAGCTATTAAGCGAAGAAGAACCAAAAATACAGCTTAGAGATGGCAGTTATCATTATTTTAAAAAAAATGAGCTCAAACTACTTTCAACATTGATTGAAGAATGGGAAATAATGTCCCTCCGTCTTCCTATAGTACTAGAGATAACAAGCGTATGGCATGGTTACTTCAGAGTCAGAGGAAAAATAGAAGTTAAAGTCATAGAGAAAATTTTAAACCAATATGACATATTAGAAGAAAAAACTGAGGTAATACTTCCCAGATATCTTCTTCCAAAAATCAGAAAAACTCTACCAACCACAACAACTTATGCATTCATAATGGAGTGAGAGGGATGAATGATAGACATACGCTTATAAACTACTACGCATTCACAATCCCGCATATAACAGTCTTAGCTGGAGCACTTCTGGGAATCCTTCTCATAGTTGGAATAAATCCAAAAATTGCTCTTAGTATATTTTCAATAGTCTATGGTTCTCTGCTCATTATTATAGGCCTTATAGTTAGACCTCAATTTTCAAAATTGACCTTATATAAAATTAGTATCATATTCTTCCTGGGAATTTTACTTGCTGGAATTGTTTTGTTTTCACTTTCTCTAGCAATAGGGAGTAGTTAATAATAGAACACAAAAAGATTTAGGCATTTGTCTAGACTTTCCCAACAGTGCTCCATAACTTTATATTAATAAAAGACAAAAAATATCAAGGGGAAGAAACATGAGAAGATGCATGATCATTGTCATGGTTATAATGTCTATGTTTTTCAGTATCCCCGTATCTGCTCAGAATGCGGCAATAGTTGCGCAGGGCAGTATTACAGTTGTGTCGGGGGACTATTCCTTTGGGTCCATTATTTTAACAAATGCAGGTAATTTAGCATATGATTTAGTAACATTGCAGGATTCTAAGATAGTGGATGAAAATGGAAATGAAATCTCTGGTTTTAGCCTTTCATTCGATAGGACAAATTTCATTGGATGGAAAGCAGGTAAAAGTTATACTCTTGGCTATAAGATTACCGCAGGGAGAAATACCCCCCCAGGAGACTATTCATTGGTATTAAGATTTAGAGCATTGACATCCGGTGGTGGTAGACTATATCTTCTAAAAGTAAAAATACCAATAAAAGTTCTCAAAACTCCCCTGCAATTTGGAATTTTATCATTTTACAACAAAGCACGACCAGGAGCTAACCAAGTATTTAACGGAGATATTTTGGTTGTATATTCTCACATTAAGAATATTGGTCATTTTAATATTTCAGCTGAAGCTACTACATATTTAGAAAGAAATAAAATACGTTATCTATCAACTTCTAAACATGTAACCTTAACTCCTGGGGATAATATTGTTAAGTTCGAGATACATATACCCACTGATTTCCCGGAAGGCACATACACTTTTATATACTCAATCAAATACCCTGGAGGGGAGAAACAGTTCAAAAAATCAATTCACATTGGAGTTGGAGTGAATATAATAAACACATCAATAAAATCTTCAGAACTCTTTTTAAATGAAGCCAATACAGCATATATAACCCTCATAGCAGATCGGGATATCCCACTAAGGATTTTAACAACAGCCTCCAGTAAAAAGGGTATGATTTCAAAGACAGAGAAGACAGTTAAAATTCCCGAAGGGACTCATATCCTCCAAATTGAACTACCAACAAATGTATCTGGTGACGTAAAGGCAAATATCTTAATTTATTACGGAACAAAACTGCTCAAGAATTCTTCTATCGAATATCATGTTGTATCATACCCCATTCTATCCAATATAACCTATCGAAAAATCAGTGAAGACATGGTCGAAATTAATCTGAGAATAACAAATAAAAATGATGAGTTAATCCACAGCATCTTAGAGTATGAATTATATACTTCAGAGAGAGTACTATACAAAAAATCACTGAATATAACCCTCCATCCTGGAAGTCTAATGCTCAAACTTAATTTTAAAGTACCTCCAGGCAAAAAGATATATTACAGGTTCTCACTCAGTGCTTTCAACAAAAATACAGTGAGAGAAGGGAGCATTATCCTCCCCATGCCTTCTACTCCTACTTCTTCATCAAGTACCTCATCCAAATTACAAACTACGTCACAAAGTCCAAGTAATACCTCCATCCCTATAACCAGAACTAATCAGCAAGATAACAAAAAGCTTTATGTTCTTGTTATCTTGGTAATTGTTGGGGTTATAATCATAGGATATCATGAAAACATGGAAAACAAACTAAAGAGAGCAAAATTAAAACCAAAACCAAAGAAAAAATCTCCATTAGGAAGATTTAAACGACCGAAGATTCCCAGATTTAAGGAGAGCAAAGAGCTTCCCAAGAAATGAACCTAACCTTTTTATCCTCTATTTCTCTAACCTTTTCTGGTGAGGGGGCTGGGGCTGTCGGGCTCTGCCCGAGGAAGTTCCGCCCACCACACCGGGACCGCGGTGCCGCAAGGCACCTCTCGAGAGGGAGGGCAACGGCGCAGAAACGACACGTCCCGGCGGGCATGGGGATGAAAGCGGCGAAGGACCCGGCAACGGTGCCCGAGCTAACCCGCAGACGACCCGTCGGGGATCGGTGAAACGGCCGTCCCGCGGGGTGCAAGGCCAAAGGAGGGGTGATGAGTTCCCGGTGGGAGCCCCGTGGTAGGCCGCTCAGTCGAATGCCTCTGAATACAGAAGGCGGGCTATAGCCCCCTCACCTAATGTTTCAATATATCCAGCAGTGAGATCAAGAGCTCCAACAATAGTTCTTGCTGTAGGAACACCTCATCAGAAATGCATAAACGGAAGGCAAAGACAGTATGAACCACGAGTAGAGAGTTAATACTCCTCAGAAACCTCCCAAGGTTAGGAATTCTTCACCGCTCATTATTATAATAACTCCCAGAAATGCGAGTGTTATGAGAAGTGTCTGTGATTTTCTCACCAAGGAACTCGCTGATATTACAACGCCAATAATAGGCGCAATGTAGTACACAAGCGTCGTATAGAGGAATGCAGTGAATAGAAAAACCCAGTTCAAAGCTAAAGCAATAGCAAGCAGTAGAACCTCAGCTCTTTACAAACCCTCCTCAACCATCCAGACTCTCTGAATGTGTAAAACCCCCCCAGAAACAGGAGGACACCAAGTCTCACACTGATTTTAACCCTTCCCATGCTCCTCGCGCCATATTTTGTATGCCTCTTCAACCTCTTTCTTTCTGAATCTAGGAACAGCATTCTTAAAAGGATTAAATTTTTCGAGATCCCGTTCTGAAGTCCCAATGTACGTCGTTACGAAGCCTGCCTTTGAGTGGAGACTTGACGGCACTCTCAGGATCCTTTTCACGTCAACGGTAACCCTACCGTCAAAATATGCCTTTGAGAACGTTGATGAGAGTGCAAATAGCTTCAGCAGTGTTTTGTATCCTATGCCGCGGGGAAATGATGTTAAAAGTGCTTTTCTGACAAAACCATCATAAATCTGTTTCCTGTTTTCCATGATTTTCTTCATCTGGCCTTTGTTGAGCCCTATATTTAAGAGGTGATTTTCGTTGATTCTCCTGATAAAATAACCAAAGCGGAGACGGAAGACCCTGAAGTAACCTGATGAAAGCATGACTTTTCTGCTCTGAAGGTCTTCAAATGTTATTTCCTCAGCAGCCGATATATATGCCAGAATCCTCTCCCTGGCCTTTCCGTCAAGCTGGAGGGCCCATTCATCAATGACCCTGATATGATAACCCCTTCCCGAATAAATAGCATGCACATCCTCAAGCCCAAAATCCTCTTTCAACACCACAAGCGTATCTTTAGCAAGCTCTTTTGCATCCTCGAGGCAGACAGGGCATACCATACCGTGTTCATGATTACATCTCCTCAATGGCAGGTCTTTGGCATCTATATCAAATACAAGCTCGGCTCCCATCCACCCAGCCATTTCCCTCGGCTCTTCATAAAGAGCCACGCTTGAGAACATTGCATAGGGAGCTGTCGCTTTTACATAGTCTTCCAAATCCCTGACGTCCTGAAAGACGTTCTTCCTATCATTTGGCCCTTCACCAGTGTGGTCAAACCCGAATTCTCTCTTTTCCAGAGTTTCTACCAAAAAACCTGGAATTTTGTTAGCATTCCATTCCTTTCTGTAGTAAATGAGTCTCTCCTTCTTTGTGACCTCTCTAAAAAGCTCACTCATTTTTCTCACCTGACCGTTTGTTCTCAAGGTAGAGCCTCCTCAGGTAATATGTGAGAGGATTCTTTATATTCCTGCAATTTCTATCTGGCTTACATAGCTGAGGAGCATTTGCTCTTATCTTGTCGCAGTTTGGGGGGAAATACCATGGGGTATTCCCACTGTCTTCGATGTTTGGCTTATCCGTGAATCCAAAGCCAAGGTGATACCAGATATTCTTGACCTCATTTGGCTGATCCTCAAACAGAGGTGGCGTGCATCTGTTTCCAGCCTCAATTATGACAGGAAGAATCTCCTTTTCTATTACACTCAGGTCTTTAATGCAATCTTTCACTCTGATGTCCTTTCTTGGTGGATTGGGACATATACGCGCATAGCTCAGGAAAGAAGTTAGAAGTACTGTGATTGCATAATTCCTCAATCCAGATGGAACACCTCTTATGGCGGCTTTTATACATGGTGGGAAGAGATCAAAGCGCAGAGGCTGAGCTTTTGCACTTCCAAATCTCTCAAGCCTTTCCTTAAAGTAATCTCTAGCAAATTCACTCAGCTTCTCGTACAGCCTGAGATAATACTGGGGTAATTCATCCCGTATTTCATAGAGGATTTCCACAGCTCTCTCAACATTTCTCTCAAATGATTTCCTCCAGAGTCTCAGCATCTGCCTCTCGGTAAGATAACCATGTCCCTTCTTTATGTAAATCTCTTTTAAACTATCTTCCCACAGCAAGAGGATGTCTTTAATATGCATCTTATACTCCAGCTGAAGTTTTTTCCTTTCTTCAGATGATATCTCCTCGTGGAGCCTTTTTTCTAATATAATGCGATCCTTCTTCGGAATCTCATCCTCATCGAAAGTGGTTAGAGGGAGGCTGATTTTACTATGACTAATGCCGTATCTGGATATTCTCTCTGTGTATATCCTTGCATTGGCCTCTTTAACAATCTCCATCTCAAGACCATAGGGGGAAAACGCTAGGGCTCCTAGAAGGGCATAGAACCCCATAAGATCTTCTAAATCAGCCAACTTCAAAAGTTCCGAAGGTAGTTTCCCATTTTTAAGCCAAATTACCCTTTCCATAGCCTTATCTATACCTACATAACTCGGAATCCGCATCAGCAGTTCATTTACTCCTCCTATCTCTCTAACCAGTTCTTTTGCTGCTGGTCCAAATGGATCTAACATTGCTTCACCTTATCAAATATCCACCAACGAAAATAAAACTCTTGTGATTTTTAGGTGTTGTATTACTAGATTTGTTGGTACCAATCCAAAAGACTTATATCATAGGAAAACTAAAACCTATAAATGGCCAGAGAGTTAAACTTAACAGTGTCAAGATACTCGGGTGATTTCCATGAATGGTGAATATAAGGTTGAGAGGATTAAGAGTGGCATTCCTGGCTTAGATGAGCTTGTTGGTGGTGGTTTTCCAAAAAATACTACAATTTTGGTTACAGGTTCTACTGGTACTGGCAAGACTACATTCGGTGCCCAGTTTATCTATAAAGGTGCTGCAGAATACGGGGAACCTGGAGTATTTGTCACTCTTGAAGAGAGAGCCCAAGACCTCAGAAGGGAAACCAGAACATTTGGTTGGGATTTCAAAAAATATGAAGAAGAGGGGCTAATTGCTATAATTGATGGTGTGAGCTCAACAGTAGGGTTACCTTCTGAGGAAAAATTTGTTCTTGAGGATAGATTAAATGTAGAAAACTTCCTTAGGTATATTTACCGTGTTGTTAAGGCTATCAACGCTAAAAGACTCGTTATAGACTCGGTTCCATCTATAGCCTTCAGGCTAAAAGAGGAAGCACAGATTAGAGAGGTTCTGCTTAAATTAAATACGATACTTCTTGAAATGGGGGTAACTTCCATCCTCACTACAGAGGCTCCTGATCCAAAGGCAGGAAAAATAAGCAGATATGGGATTGAGGAATACATTTCAAGAGGCCTTATTCTTCTAGACTTCAGGGAAAGGGATGTTGAACTTAAACGTTACCTTATAATCAGAAAAATGCGCGAGACAAAGCATTCCATGCGTAAATATCCCTTTGAAATAACAAACAAGGGTATTGTTGTCTATCCAAGTGGTGAAATGTATTAAGTACAATTCATGCCTTTTAGAGTTTTATACTGGTCAGGATAGGTTAGACAGCCCGTCAGGCACCCCCACAGGTCATCCTGACAGTATGAACAGTGCCGCCGATAGGTATTTAACTCTTGGCATCCTAATATTTAAGGGTGAGTTCTATGAACTTGGACGTTATAAAAGAGTTTCTGGAAGATATTGGGGCAGACTACACGGAAATTGAGGGGGAAATGCACCTCTCTCCGGAGGTTTTCTATGAAGTCTGGAAGTATATAGGACAGCCTGAATTAAAAACATATATAATTGAGGATGAGGTTGTGGAACCGGAGTCCTACGATCCGCCTCAGATGAAATACACCTCCACACGGAAGGTTAAAATAAAGAAGATTTATTTTGAGACTCTTGAGAACATAAAGGTTGTTACGGATTATTCTCAGTTTCAGAAGCTTCTCCGTGAAAGATCTTAATTTCATGTTTTTAATTCTAACATTATTTTTAGCATTAAAACTCCCATGCAGTTTGTTCTTTTAACACCGAGCCTCACAGCAAGATAGCCTATCATCCCTGCGGTTAAGAGAAAGGTTATTCCAATGAAACCATCAAAATAGTATGAAGTGGAAATTATAAAAAGCATTATTCCAAGGTTTAGTTTTCTATAATCTGCTTTCTGGAGCAGTTTCCCGATAACCCCAGCGAGTCTTAAACCATAGAGCATTATGATGAGGGAAACTGCGAGGCTTGTCAGAAGAAGGAAATTCAGCTGGGCATGTGTTAGGTGTATATGCCTCTTCCTGAGGAGAATCATCACTCCGTTTCTTGTTCTGCCTGTGAAGTAGAAGTTGGTTAAGGAAAATAGAAAGTTTGAGGTGTTTACGGAAAATACCACTGTCAGAAAAGAACGTTCATCTTTTGAAATAAAACTGCCGATAATGGCAGCTTGTGAGGATGTGAATGTCGGAAGCAGGGATGCCACCATTCCGAGGAGAGAACCGAGAAAGGAGAAGAAAAGAAAATTTGGGAATTTCATTTTTATTTTTCCATCTTCATCAAACTCAAGTTTCCTTAAGTTTGATCTTAGGGAGATGAGCAATGTTGGAAATGCAAAGAGTCCCACAAAGAGATGAAAATACGGCTCTCTCATCGGAAATCTCTCTGCGATAACTCCAAGATAACCAGATAGGAGGAATATGAGTAGGGCATAGACCCTTTTTATGCCTTTCTCAGTCAGAATCAGAAATATGGCAAGAATGAGAACAAAGATCCTTCCTATGTTAGGGCTGTACTTCTCTGCCAATGATGGATATATTGGAAGCAATGGAATTGTAAAGAGAACAGCCAGAAAGCTCGCCCATAGTGAGATATTAACAACCTCCAGAGCTCTTCCTTTAAGAACCAATCTGTGGGCGGGTAGGATGCTTAATGCCGTGCCCTCATCAGGAACTCCAAACAATGCGGAGGGTATTGAATCCAGAAACGTATGTGTGAGTCCCATGCCATATACGAGGAGCACGAATGAAAATCCACTAAGAATATCCAGGCTATCTAAGAAAGATGCCATAGTATTCACATGCAGGGCAGGGGTTATTCCTGTGACTGTGCCAAACAGGACTCCTAGGAACATCTCTTTGAGCATATATCCTCCCTCGACTTCACTTGAAATGCGGGCATGCCCCTGTAGGTTGTGAATGTTCCAAATGCAGTTATGGTTTGATTTTCTCGAAGAGAGATTTTCAGGGATTTTGGAAGTTTCAGAAGGACCCAACAGGAGTTTCTCGTTATATTGGCCAGGCCAAAGCCGTTTTTATAAACCCTGACCCACTTAACTTTTCCTTCTATCTTTCCGAATTTACCTAACTTTGGTGTGCAGATATCGTTGCTCAGTGTATTTCTCGATGCAATCACTATACATTTTAGACAGTAAAGGGAACTCTTTCTTCGAATAGCTTCAAATTTCACGATGTCACCTCTTTTAGCAGAAAAACCATACAATTTGAGGGTGGTACACTTTAGGGAAATGGCCCTGCCGCTATCAAGTACCATACATGTTCCTTCTGCGATATCTCCGATAGATGCCTCATCTATGGAAATCTTTCGGGCTTCTCCGATTATTTTAATATCCTCTGGTGATTCGACGACTATTGTGAGCATGGAGTAGAATTTCACAATGCCAAGAACCCTTACCCTCTCTCCGAGCTTTAAGTGGGTATGGTAGGGAAGATAAAGGCGGATTTCTTCGGTACCGTTCCATATCACAGTGTTTGGGGAGATGTATATAACAATGCCCTCAGCTAAAAATGGCATACCATTCTCGGGATTCTTTGGATAACCCTTGGTCGAGAAGTTCATGGGATAGAAAAGATGGCCATAATTTATGCCTTCAACCTTGAGAAGTGTTCCTTTAGTTGCATTAGGACACCATGCGAGTTTTATGCGAGAAGGTGTCAGTAAATAACAGCCTTCATCTCTCCAGAATACTCCTGTAACATTTTTTAGTTTTAGTGCACTAAGGTTAGTCCTGGAGATATTTACCGGTTTTAACCTATTACCGTAGGTGCTATTAAGCATTATACCGGAGACCTTGTAAATTGTGCCAGTTTTCAAGGTTCCCAGAATGGCAATCTTTTTCTCTCCATTAGTGAGCACAGAAAAGCCGGGGGAGGAATATATGCAAAGTCCTGTGAAGTTTACAAGCTTAAGCTCTTGCTTGTTTGTGGAGCTTTTTTGATATACTGCTGGGGAATAGAACCCCATAGCTAATAGCACTACCAGCACGCCTATGAGGATAACAATATCAAGACGTCTACTTTTAACCATGATAGTTAGTAATCATGAGAACTTAAAAACCTTTCGATTAAACTCTGCATACTGTCAGGATAAGTTAGAGGGCCCGCTTAATGCTCATACCGGATTTATTATCAGGTATTCTCACGGGTTATCTTGACAGTATGAAACTCTGCATACTGTCAGGATAACCTGTGGGGGTGCCTGACGGGCTGTCTAACCTATCCTGAGAGTACCGCACTGTTAAAGGCAAGGCAAAAGATAGTCCTCAATGTTAAATAGAACTGATAATAAGCAAATTCATAACGGTATCGTATCTTTCATTCAAGTTCATAGAACTCACCTGAGAAGCCAAAGGTTAAATACATATCGACCAAATCTGAGAAGGGTGAGAGGATGGCAAAGGTTTATGTTGATGCTCAAGCTGTGAGAGCAATTGAAAAAGGAGCTATGATAATCTTCAAAAAAGGTGTAATAAGGACTGAAGGCGAGATTAAACCTGGGGATATAGTTGAGGTGTATTCCAGAGGAAAGAAATTCTTAGGAAAAGGCTTTGCCAATCCGAACTCGAATATAATGGTGCGCCTGCTCACAAAGGACAAGGATACCAAAATTACTAAGGAACTCTTCAGGGAGAGAATAAAGAAAGCAAACGAATACAGAAAGAAGTTTCTGGGATATAAAAAAGCCTACAGAATGGTCTATGGTGAAGCAGATTATCTGCCTGGTCTTATAGTCGATCGCTTTAACGAAATAGCTTCCCTTCAAATCTCAAGTGCTGGCATGGAGAGATTCAAATTCACTGTTGCAGAGGCAATAATAGGGGCAGAACCTGAAATTGAAACAGTCTTTGAGAAGAACACCGGTCGTTCAAGGAGGAGAGAGGGTTTGCCGGAGATTGAACGCGTTCTCCTTGGTAAGGAGAAGTATAGGACTATAATTGAAGAAGGCAAGGCTAAATTCATTGTAGATATGCGAGGACAGAAGACAGGTTTTTTCCTCGACCAACGTGAGAACCGTATTGCTTTAGAAAAGTACATCAAACCCGGCTACAGGGTTCTGGATGTGTTCACATACACTGGTGGCTTCGCAATCCATGCTGCTGTAGCGGGAGCTGAGAAAGTTATAGCCGTTGATAAATCACCTCAGGCCATTGAGATGGCAAAGGAAAATGCCAAGCTTAACGGCGTTGAGGACAGGATGGAGTTCATAGTGGGTTCAGCATTTCCCGTGATGGAGGAGATGACAAAGAACGGAGAGAAGTTTGATGTCGTTATTATTGACCCACCAGCTTTTGTCCAGCATGAGAAAGATCTAAAGCGTGGTCTGAGGGCATACTTCAATGTAAATCAGGCTGGCATGAAGCTCGTCAGGGAAGGAGGGCTCCTAGTCACATGCTCCTGTTCCCAGCATGTGGACATGCAGACCTTCAAGGACATGATTATTGCAGCCGCTGCCAAGGCAAAGAAGTTCCTTAGGCTGGTAGAGCCTTATCGTGTTCAGGCGCCTGATCATCCCATACTTATGGCCTCCAAAGATACAGAATACCTGAAATGTCTGTTTCTCCATGTGGAGGACATGAAATGACCGCTCCGCCCGTGGGCGTCTCCTCATCTTTCAACTTTCAGTGGAGGTGCTTTCTCATCATCGCGGTTACAACTAAATTTATAATCAGTGGACTTCATAAATTTAATCATGCATTTGAGAGTTTTAACCTTTGAACATCCTGATCCCCACTTTAACTTGGCATTTGAAGAGAGCTTGGCAAGGGTAAGGGCAAAAGATTTGATTCCAGACACGTTGAGAATATGGGTCAACGATAAGGCTATTGTTTTGGGATATTTTAGAGACCCAGAGGAGGATGTTAATCTGTCAAAGGCTGAAAAAGAGGGGTTTCCAATAATAAGGCGTTTCACAGGCGGAGGAACTGTTTACCATGACAAAGGTTGCATAAATTATTCGATAGTATTAAAAAGAGACGTGAAATTTCCAATTTCCTATCTTTACGGTACTCTACTGAAAGGGACTCTTGACGCTCTGAAGAAACTGGGAATAGAGGCAGAACTCAGGAACACCAGTGATATTGTCTTTGGAGGAAAAAAGATTTCTGGAACTGCAGGAAGCATAAAATGGGGTGTGCTGTTCCTTCACGGATCGATTCTGATAAACGCCAACTTAAAGAAGCTTAAGTCATTGCTCAGGATACCTCAGAATATTAAGCCCTCAATAGACCCCGTTAAGTATAAGGTAGCGAACCTAACGGAGTTCATTGATGTTGAATATAATGACATAGTTTCTACATTGATTCATGGATACTCAAAAGTCCTGTCATTGAGATATCATTTCGAAGAACCCACGAAAAAAGAGATTGAAATCACCAGAATGCTTTATAAGGAGAAATACTCCAGAAGAGATTGGAACATGGAAAAGTTACTAAAAACTAAAACCAAGCTTGAAGAGGAAATAAATGAAATCCTCAGCTAATCTTCGAAGAAACCTCTCTCAGCCGCAAGCTTTAGGGTTTTCCTGTAATCTATCACTCGGGGGCCATTTCTCGTAATCTTTGCTGTTATCTCACCACTTATCTCAACTTCCCTCTCGCCATCTAAGGCAAAAAGAGAGGGAGAGGTTTTTATCGGGATTTCCTCTCCAAGTTTTAACTCCCTGAAACTTTTTATCCTAACCTTCCTGAAGATGCCGGGAGCTATAGGGGCTTTTATGATCCTACCCCCACCAAGCTCAATGTACAAACCTAAATCTTCATCCTCTTCAATTTCCCTTAGAATCCCTGCTATAGCACTCAATCCGATATTGAAAGGAGAACACTTACTCACCACGATTTCCCGTAGGTATTCAGGCTTCCAGACAGCTTTTGAACCCACGAAGGAATGAACAGTCGCCACGGCATCTATGAGTGCTATATCCTTCAAACTACCATCCTCAAAGAGTTCAACTCTCTTGGCTTTGTACGTACCTTCCTCAGGCTTCACAACCCCTCGTACTATCGCAGCTGTTGCTTCACCCGCTATGGTGGCTTCTACCATATATGGGAAAACATTATTGGTACCGGTAGATATTGGCATTATAGGGGTATTGCCGCAGGCTTTAGCAACGATTCTGTTGGTTCCATCGCCCCCAATAACAACTATAGCGCTCACTTCATCTTTCATTGCTTTGGTAGCGTTGTATGTATCCCTCCAGTCTCCGAATATTCTCATGGGAAGCATTTCAACATCCATGGTGAGATGATCTTCAATGGCATTTACTGCTCCTGGGACTATACCAAATGTCTCTGGCATCGCAATTACTTTCTCAACCCCAAGATCCTGAAGTATAAGGAGGAGCCTTTCGACTATGTTAACCTTCTCCATGTTATCGAAAACACTCGCGTGAGCAACTAGCCGTCTTATATCCCTGCCAGATTCTGGATTTGCTATTATTCCAACAGTTGCCCTTTTCATTTCTTTCCTCTCCTGATATAGAGTGTTATAAAGGCTATGGCTACAATCATTTCGTTTGTCTTATCTCCGAACTCTTCAAGGGCTATGCCTGGACCTTTTAAACCCCCTTCAACAGTTCTAACAACTTTTTCACATGGTATCGGAATCGCGTTTTTAACCTCATCAACATTCACATTTTCAGGATAGGGGACTCCGATTATAATCTCCGCTTTCACATCCCTCTCAAAATCAAGCTCAAAGAGCTCCAGAAGACCGACCGTGCAGACCCTGGTTATTGCATCCCTAACAGCTTTAACAGAGGCTTTTGTGGGGTTCTGTCCATGCTGATCAACCCCCATCCCTATTTCTATGAGATAGCGCTTCCATTCATTCATCTTTAAACACTTCCTTTGGGTTTTCTATGTAGTGTTTTATTCTTTTTAGGAATTTTGCTGCTGGGGCGCCATCTATTGCCCTGTGATCAAAGCTCAAGGATAGTGTCATCACATGCGCCTTTTCAATCCTCCCATTCCTCACAACCGGCTTCTCAACAATCCTATTCACTCCCAGTATTGCAATTTGAGGGGGATTTATTATGGGAGTAAAGGATTCAACACCAAACATTCCAAGATTCGTGAGGGTAAACGTCCCACCCACGAAATCCTTCTCCTTCAAGAAGCCCTTCTTAGCCCTCTCCACGAGGTCAGAGTACTCATCAAGAAGCTCCTCAAGACTCTTCTCATCAACCTTTCTTATGACAGGAGTTACCAAGCCTACCGGACTATCAACGGCCACGTTTATATTAATGTCTTCGTAAACCGTTATCTTATCCTCATCCATCGTTGCGTTCACGTCTATGAAGTCCCTAATAGCCTTTGCAACACACTTCAGCATTAAAACCGTGTAAGAAGGCTTCCTCCCAAGCTTTTCAGCCAGAGATTCTCTCATCCTCATAAGCTTATCCATCCCCACCTCCATGTTCAAGGTTACGTGAACAGCTTCTCTATAACTTTTGGAGAGCCTCCCCGCTATCACCTTCCTAACCCCAATTAGCTTAACCTCCCTCAGAACCTTCGGATAGAAACGCTCTTTAATGTATCCTTCAAGATCCTCAAGAGTAACCTCCCCATTTGGCCCAGAACCCTTAATCCTCGAGAGGTCTATCTCGTACTGCCCCGCAATCAACCTAACCTCCTCACTGACCATAAAAATCACTCTTCTGTTTCAATTATTGCGATGGGTTCTCCCACGGGAACTTCATCCCCTACGTCATGAAGAACCTCCACAAGGGTACCCGATGCTGGAGCCTTAACTTCTCCTGTTATCTTCTCAGATTCCACAATGGCAATCGTTTCCTCTTTCTCTACTCTTTCCCCTTCTTTCTTTTTCCATTCAACTATAGTGCCCTTTTTCATGGTCATTCCAAACTTGGGCATAATTATATTTACTCTTTTCATGTTCTCTCCCCCACATTATCATTCTAAGCATTAATAGTTGAATCAATATATAACGCTTGCGAAATATGTATATACTAGTTTTTGTAGATTGGTATGTAAGTCAAATCTATTTTGGAAAAAATAAAAAAAGATAGAATCATGTATATTGGAAAGGAGGAGATAACATGCCGGTTGAGGAAATACCTAGGGAAACCCTGCTGTGGATGTACGAGACCATGGTAAGGATAAGGGTTCACGAGGAGAGGGTTGCTGAGCTCTTCGCCCAGGGCAAGATACCTGGCTTTGTACACCTATACGTCGGGGAAGAGGCCGTCGCCGTCGGCGTGATGGCCAACCTCCGGAGGGAGGACTTCATAACGAGCACCCACAGGGGGCACGGCCACTACATATCCAAGGGTGGAGACGTGAAGGCCTCGATGGCCGAGCTGTTCGGAAAGAAGACCGGAAGCGGAAAGGGAAAGGGCGGTTCGATGCACATAGCCGACCTCGACGTCGGTGAGCTGGGGGCCAACGGCATAGTTGGGGGCGGCATTCCCCACGCGGTAGGAGCTGGCCTGGGAATAAAGCTCAACGGCCTCGATAACGTCGCCGTTGCCTTCTTCGGTGACGGTGCCTCGAACCAGCAGAACTTCCACGAGGGAATAAACCTCGCCGCCATCTGGAAGCTGCCCGTTGTATTCGTCTGTGAGAACAACCAGTACCAGATATCCCTCTCCTACGACAAACAGCAGACGATAAAGAGCGTGGCCGAGAGGGCCAAGGCCTATGGAATCCCCGGTGTAAGCGTTGACGGACAGGACGTTTTGGCGGTCTATGAGGTCGCCAAGGAGGCCATCGAACGCGCCAGAAGGGGTGAGGGACCCACCCTGATAGAGGCCAAAACCTACAGGTTCAGGGGCCATTTTGAGGGCGACCCGCAGGTCTACAGGTCAAAGGAGGAAATAGAGTGGTGGAAGAAGAACAAGGACCCGATAAAGCTCTTCGAGGAGAAGCTTCTCGCCAAGGGGGTAGCCACCAAGGAAGAGCTGGATGCAATCTGGGAGAAGGCCCGGAAGGAAATCGAGGAGGCAGTTAAGTTCGCTGAAGAAAGCCCGTGGCCGTCGAAGGAGGAGCTCCTTGAAGACGTCTTCTCCACGCCCACCAAGGGGGTGCTCGTATGGCAGTGGTGAGGGAGATAACCTTCGCTCAGGCGCTCAACGAAGCGTTGGACTACGAGATGGGAAAGGATGAAAAGGTCGTCGTGATGGGCGAGGACGTTGGACTCTACGGAGGAATCTACGGGGTGACGGCTGGGCTCTACGAGAAGTACGGGCCCGAGAGGGTCAGGGACACGCCGATAGCGGAGAGCGGCTTCGTGGGCACCGCGGTTGGCGCCGCGGCGACGGGTCTGCTGAGGCCGGTCGTGGAGCTGATGTTCATAGACTTCCTCGGAGTCGCCTACGACCAGATATACAACCAGGCCGCGAAGATGAGGTACATGTTCGGCGGGAAGGCGAGGATACCCATGGTTCTCAGAACAACGTGCGGTGCCGGCTTTTCAGCCGCTGCCCAGCACTCTCAGTCGCTCCATGCCCTCTTCATCCACGTGCCCGGGCTCAAGGTTGTCATGCCGTCCACTCCCTACGATGCGAAGGGATTGCTGATCTCGGCGATAGAGGACGACGATCCGGTAATCTTCATAGAGCACAAGGGGCTCTACGCGGTTAAGGGTCCGGTTCCGGAGGAGCCTTACTCGATACCCCTCGGCGAGGCGGACGTGAAGAGGGAAGGAAAGGACGTGACGATAGTGGCAACGGCCGCAATGGTTCACAAGTCCTTGGAAGTTGCAGAGAAGCTC
>Ga0256842_1001363_pt1 | contig 19708 bp, 19 predicted proteins | sample 4559240metaG_FD_185973 | JGI IMG/M metagenome (GOLD analysis project Ga0256842, IMG submission 185973) | Hydrothermal vent microbial communities from Guaymas Basin, Mexico - 4559-240 | ecosystem: Environmental > Aquatic > Marine > Hydrothermal vents | place: Mexico: Guaymas Basin | collected... | reverse complement strand
AAGTGTTTGATGTTAGATGAAAAAGGGGATGTTGTATTAAATGGCGAATATTCCTTTAACCTTTTAGTTGAGGATGTTCCCTATTATGGATATGTAATAAAAACATTTCCATTTTCAATGGAAGTTCCAGAGGGTCTTAAGAGTGGTGGCTATGAATTTGTTATAAATTTAAATGGGAAAAGGATAAAATGTTATAGGGTGTGGATGTTAAGTGATGTACCGGAACTTGAGGTGTTGAGAGAGGAATTTTATGATCTGAGGCAGAAAGAAGTAAGAGAAAGAGATGTTATTAAAAAAATAGATGGAAAGAAACTTGAAAAATTTAGATCGATTATTGATGAAATGTATAGAAAATCCTATATGTTAAGGGAGAGTAAAATAGGTGGTAAGGGAAATAAAAAAGTGTTTCACGATAAAGTGGCAAAAGAGTTAAAAGATCTTGGGTATTTTTGATGTTTTTTCAAAGTTTTGAAATTATTTTTACGCTTACCTTAAGAAACCTTAAAATAAGATATGAAAAATCCCTTCTGGGGTTTTTGTGGACTGTGATAAATCCCCTTGCCACTTTTGTCATTTACTATTTTGTTTTTGCCAGGATTGTAAAGATAAGAATGGAAGATTATTGGGTATTTTTACTGTCAGGCCTTTTAATATGGCAATTCATTTCCTCATCAATAAATTCTTCAACTGGATGTATCCAATCCAATAAGAGTATAATAAAAAAAATGGTTATAAATCATGAATTTTTCGTTATTTCTTTAGTTTTATCAAGACTTTTTGAATTTTTTCTTGAAAGCATTGTGGCCATTACCCTTTTTTCAATTTTTGGCAGAAGTTATTCCTTAGTAAATTTTATTTCAATTGTGCTGGTACTTTTATTTTCTTTTCTTTTTGTTCTTTCTATATCCTTATTTGTATCTGCATTGAGTGTATATGTGCCTGATTTTAGTTATGGTACTCAAATTGGATTAAAACTTCTTTTTTTCATGTGTCCAATTTTTTATGGGAAACACAGTGTTCCTGCAAAATATATGAAGGTCTATAATCTAAATCCTTTAAATCCTTTTATTGAAAATTATAGGGATATTTTATATAAGGGAAAGGTTATTTCTCTGAATGATTTTACTATAATGTTTTTTATTTCCATTGTTTCACTTTTAATTTCATATCTTATTTTTAAAAAACTTAAGGTGTATTTTGCGGAAATTATTTGATATGGATGAAATAATTAAGGTAGAGAATGTCTATAAACAATTTTATTTTTATAAATATGGCAGGTTATCCTTAAAAAATTTTTTAATAGAATCTTTTAGTAGATTTGGGAAGAAACCGAGTTTTTTTAAAAGGCACTATGCCCTTGAAAATATTAACTTCTCAGTAAGGAAGGGGGAGGTTCTTGGAATAATAGGAAGAAATGGTTCCGGAAAAAGTACCCTTGCAAAACTGATAATGGGTATTTATATCCCCACAAGTGGAAAAATTAAAGTGAGGGGATCGATTTTCTTCCTTGCGGATATTGCCGCAGGCTTTCAAAATGAACTCACCGGGCTTGAAAATATTTTTCTTTTATGTTCTTTGTATGGTTATAGGAAGAAGGAGATAAGGGACATGATCCCTGAGATCCTTTCATTTTCAAATTTAGAAGAATTTATAAATATACCTGTCAAGTACTATTCTTCAGGGATGGTCGCAAGATTAGGATTTTCAATTTCCATTTCCGTTAATCCAGAAATATTATTGATAGATGAAGTTTTTGCTGTTGGAGATGAGGACTTTAAACTAAAATGTGTAAATAAGATAAAAGAGTTAAAGAAAAGGGGTACCACAATTATATTCATATCTCACAACATGAATTTTATAGAGGCACTTTGCGATAGGGTGATATGGCTTGAGGCTGGCAAAATAAAAGATATTGGAGATACAAATAGGATAGTTTCTGAATATTTAAAAATTGTCAGGGAAAAAAGAAGAAAAATGGTTTCCCTTTTAAAAGATATTGACTTTTCCGAAATCCGCGATTGATTTTTTGGAAAGGGTAATTTTAAGGAAGAAATGAGAGAAAATGGAAATTAAAAAAATTCTCTGATTAGCAGATAAGATTTATTCAAAGTAAACTAAGGAAAAAGTGGCTTTTCAATTTTGCCTGATGCCAACTCCCATTCATCACTTTTTCTTACCTGTTTAATTTTAAATTCAGGTCTGTCCCCATTTCCGCCCAAAAAGCCCACAGAATGTTTATAGAAGAAAAAGAAAATTTTCCTTTAATCATTTGATTACTGCTAAAAGATTTTATTTTTGCCTGAATTTAATTTTTGATTACAGGCCAGACAGCCCTATGCTAAAAAATATGACATTTGCTTTAAAGACAGTTTGCTTTATTTTAAATCTTTTTTGTTTTGCCATTGTTCTTATTTCCATGAGTGCTTTGTGGGTGTTCTTTCACCTTTTAGGTGAAGGGCAATTTTTTTTAAATTGCTTTATTTTAGCACGCATACGGGGCTTTTGTAGAGTAGTCACGGATTTTGGGATTTTTAAGTGACTTTTTAGTTTTTATGTGCTAAATTTATATAGAGGCCTTAAAAGGAGTTTGATGAAGATGGATAAAAAAGATATTACCATCGCAGGGAAAACCCATATTGGTATGCAGAGAAAGGATAATCAGGACAGTTATGGCTTCTTTGAACCGGGTGATGAAGAGAAATTTTTAAAAAAGGGACGCTTGTTTATTGTTGCGGACGGACTTGGTGGACATCGTGGTGGAAAGGTGGCAAGCAGTATGGCTGTGGATATTGTTGGGAGAGAATATTACGCCTGTGAATATGATGATATATACAAGTCCTTAATCTCTGCCATAGAAAAGGCAAATAGGGAAATATATGAGAAAGGTAAAAGCGATGAGGCACTTGAGAGGATGGGAACCACCTGTACCACAGTTGTAATCAGGCAGCCCTATTTGTATCTTGCACATGTTGGAGATAGCAGGGCATACATTATAAGAGATAATATTATAAAACAAATTTCCACAGACCATACCCTTGTTGAAGAAATGGTAAATAGTGGAATAATAAATAAAAAAGATGCTAAAAATCATCCGGATAGCCATATTTTAACCCGATCTCTTGGTATTCATAGCGAAGTTGAAATAGACATTCTGGATCCACCCATAAAACTTGAAAATGGAGATGTAATTTTAATTTGTTCAGATGGACTCACTGTATATTTAAGTGATGAGGAAATTAAAAAGATAGTTAGGAAACATTCTCCAGAAGAGGCATGTGAAAAACTTATTGATATAGCAAACAGTAGAGGTGGTCGGGATAATATAACCGTTGAAATAATAAAGATAAATGATGCTTTAAATGGGGCCATACTTGGAGATACAGCTCCGTTTGATAATAAAACTAAAAAATTGGAGCAAATTGAAGATTTAGATACGGTTTATGATAAAAAGGGAAAGAAAAAGACTGAAGAACTTGATGAAGAATTTAAAAATGGCGATTTAATATGGCCCATTCTTGTTTACTTGGTTATTGGATTTATTATGTGGTTATACTTCTTTAAGATCTAAAATTGATAGTATATAAATTGTGTGGGAGATATTGAAAATACTATTATTATATAAGTTAATAGGAACATGATAAGGGGTTTTAAATAGTAGGGTATTTTATTTAGCAGATTTCTCTCATTTATTTTTTTATGTATAAAGTGGATTAGGTAGGTTGTAATAACTAAAATTAATCCATATATAAATAGAGGTTTGTTTAATCCTTCCCATTTTCCCCACAGGATATTCCTCCAGAAATTTTTTACTGATAATAAATCTCTTGCAAAGAAAAATACTCCAATAGATATCCATAAAAATTGGGTTAAGAAGTAGGATATCATGTTCCATATAAAGGATTTAAAAAAGGAAAACTTTCTCACTCTTCTAAAAATTTTAGTTCTCCAGAAAAAGTATATTACCAGGGCAATTCCCTGTAAAATCCCCCATAAAACAAAATTATAATTTGCTCCGTGCCATAAACCTATCAAAAACATTGTGAAAATGAGATTTATGGATGTTTTCCATGTCTTTTTGCTAATACCACCAAGTGGAGTAAAAACATATTCCTTTATCCATCTTGTAAGTGTCATGTGCCATTTGTTCCAGAATTCTGAAATATTTGTGGCAAGGTAAGGAAAATTGAAGTTCTCAGATAACTTTATTCCAAGAAGTTTTGCTGAGCCTATTGCTATGTCCGTATATGCAGAAAAATCTGCATAGATCACTACTGTTAAAAAAAGAGTGGATAAAACCAATTTTGTGGGGGGTAAATCACATTTTAAAAAAAGTGTTGGATATGCTATTGCATAAAGTCTATCAGCAATAACCATTTTTTTAAAAAGTCCCCATAATATTCTAAATATTCCATCATTTATGTTTTTAAATGATAAATTGTGTCTTGCTTCAAGTTGAGGCATTAAATCACTTGCCTTTTCTATTGGACCAGCAACCAATTGGGGGAAAAAGGAGACGAAGGCAAGCATTGTTCTTATATCTTTACAGGGTTTTATCTTATTGCGATAAACATCAATCGTATATCCCAATGTTTGAAAAGTGTAAAATGAAATTCCAATGGGTAGTATCACGTGCAGGGAAAAATTTAATGGTTTCCTTCCCATTACTCCAAGCAATGAATTAAACACATCAATTGCAAAGTTTGTGTATTTAAAATAAAATAAAATTCCCAGATTTCCAAATATTGAGGCAAGTAAAAAGAGTTTTTTTCTTTTTTTATTTTTTCTGTGTTTATATATAAAAATTGCCATGAAGTAGTCAAGAAGTGTTGAGAATAAAATGAGAACTCCATAGATGGGTTTCCAGGCGCAGTAAAAGTAGTAACTTGCAAGTATTATTAAATATATCCTGAATCTATGTGGTAAGATGTAGTAAAGTGGAACAACTAAGATTAATAGGGTTAAATAGCTAAAGGAATTAAAACTCATAAAGGCTTTTATACTTTATTTTATGGGAAATGTAAATTTAAAAGAGATGAGGTGTCCCGTTGATGGGACACCTTGAAGATAGTAATTATTTTATTCCTGCAATTTCTTCAAGCATATCTGTGGTTAAGGATTTTGGTCTTTCAATTGGATAACCAAGGGCTCTATCCCAGGTGATATTTGAAAGAACACCAAGTGCTCTACCAATACCAAACAACACTGTATAGAAGTCATACTCCCTGACACCATAGTACCACTGGATTACTCCTGAATGTGCGTCAACATTTGGCCATGGATTCTTTGCCTTACCATGTTTCTCAAGGATTGGTGGAACAACTTCATAGAGGAGACTTACAGTTTTAAATAGAGGATCATCTGGTAGATGCTTGAGGGCAAATTCTCTCTGGGCAGTATATCTTGGATCAGTTTTTCTCAAAACGGCATGTCCATAACCGGGGATTACATGTCCACTATTTAATGTATCCCAGCAGTATTTCTCAAGTTCTTCTTTAGTTGGAACCCTGTCTCCCATTGATTTCATGAGATTCTGTATCCATCTTAGAACTTCCTGATTTGCAAGGCCGTGAAGTGGACCAGCAAGTCCATTTAATCCAGCAGAAAGGGAGTAATATGCATCAGAAAGTGCAGATGCCACCAAGTGTGTTGTGTGGGCTGAAACATTTCCACTTTCATGATCTGAGTGAAGAATAAAATACATTCTCATTACGTCATCATAGGGTTTATCGATTCCCATCATATGGGCAAAATCAGCGCCAAAGTCAAGATCTGGATTTGATGGAATGGGAGTATCTCCTTTATATTTCATTCTATAGATATAGGCCCCAATTTCTGGAAGTTTTGCAAGTAAATTCATTACATCTTCATACATGAACTCCCAATAGTTCATCTTGTTTGCAGTTCCTTCTTTGTATGCCTTTGCAAATACAGATTCTCTCTGCATTGCAAGAATTGCAGCGGAAAACATGGTCATGGGATGTGTATCCCTTGGCATGGTTCTAAGTACATCATAAACATACTGAGGGACTTTTTTTCTGCTTTTGAATTCTTCTACAACTTCCATTACATCTTCTTCAGTTGGGATATCACCTGTGAGAAGGAGATATAAATGACCTTCAACATAGGGCATTTCTGCGCCTTCCGGCTTTGGTAACTTTTCCATTATTTCTGGTATTGTGTATCCTCTGAATCTTATTCCTTCATAGGGATCAAGATAGGAAATATCGGTTACAAGACATTTTACTCCTCTCATTCCTCCAATTACCTGAGAGATCTTTACATCACCAACCACAACATCTCCATATTCTTTGACAAGACGTGTGGTTCTTGGACGATGTTCCTCAATTTTTTTAGCCAGTTTTTCTTTTAATTTTGACATACTTATTCCTCCAAAGATAAAGATTAATTAAAATTTTTTAATCATAATCATCTAATAAATGGTGTAAAAAATCAACCATTAGTTTAAAATATTTAACTTTAGTATATGTTTATTTTTTTTGTATTTATAAAAGATTCAAAGGGTTTTAATGTAAGAAAAAATTTACAAATTCTCTCTAAAAAATCTCCAGAGGGGCCTTGCCGTTATGAGAACGAATAAAAAGAACAGTATTCCTCCTATTAGATCCACAAAGTAGTGGTACCTTAAAAATATTGTAGCCATAAGTAGAAAAATTGATGGTACCAAAAAAATATAGAAGAGTTTTTTATATCTTTTGAAATTATAGTAAAGCACCATTAAAACAACCATTGTATGGCCTGAAGGGAAACAATCTCTGTGAATTTTTTCAATGGAGTTCTGCAGTGTGATGAGAAATTTATAGATAAAATGCCCCTGAATGGGAACAGTATAGAAATCTTTAAGGATAAATCTCGGGCCTATGGCTGGTATCATTAAATATCCCAGATAAGAAAGGAAGAATCCATAGCAGATATAAAAGTAGAAGAAGTCATATTCTTCAAATTTCCTTTTATACACGATATAGATACCGGTTATGAGGGGGATAAAATAAAAAAATGAGTAAGAAAGTTGTAAAATATCCACAAAAAAGGGATTCAAAAACTTTTCAACTAAAATCGATGGATCTTCCCCGAATATTATTCTATCAAGTTTTAAAAGGAATAGATCCATGTCATGATTTCTCACACCGGGTATTATAAACCTAAATTGAGTGAAAATTATGGGGATAAATAGTACAGGATACCACAACTGGAGAAAGGTTAGAATTTTGTTCTTACCACTTCTTTCTTTGTTGCATATTAAGATGAGATATGTGAGGAAGAATGTGTTTATCCCTAAGAAGAGGGATGAGTTTTCAATATTTTTGTTCCAAATTAAGAGGATTAACTGCAGAAAAAGGATGAAATAAAAGTTTAATTTATCTGCAGGGGTAAAATTTTTAAAGAAGGTTTTCATCCTGGTACCACTTTATTGTTTCTTCAAATGCCTTTTCAATACTGTATCTACAGGAAAAGTTAAAATCCTTTTTAGCGTTTTTTACATCACATATCCAGTAGTTTTTTGTTATTTCTTTTGCCTTTTCCAGGTCAAAAATATCGATTTTTCCTGATAACCTTGTGAAAAATCCATTCAAAGCCCCTGATGTTAGCACCATAAAGTGGGGAATCCTCAGATATAATACCCTTTTATTTAAAATAGATGAGGCAATTTTTCCAAGTTCCTTCCATGTGAAAAATTTTTCATAGGCAAGGCAATATTCCTTTCCACCTGTGTTTTCACTTATTGCAGAATCCACGATTCCCCTCACAAGATCCTTCACATATACAATTGAAACTAATTTTTCTTTAAAACCGATTAGGGGGACAATGCCATTTTTAACGCTCTTAAAAAATTTGTAAACGTCTGTGTCAAAGGGACCAAATACCGCAGGAGGCCTGATTATGGTATACATTTTAGTTGGTAGATGATCTTTTATAACCTTTTCAGATTCAAGTTTACTTATTCCATAGGTTGAAACAGGTCCCATGAATTCAGGATATCCATAGGTTTTTGAAGGCCCAAGTGCGGCCAGGGAACTTATGTGGATGAATCTTAAATTTTTAGTTTCAATATTTTTCAGAACTTCTAAAACTTTTTGCGTACCTTTTACATTAACCTCAAAAAAATCTTCTTTTCTAAGGGCCTTTGTAAGTGCTGCAAGGTGAAAAAAATAAGAGGATTTTTCAATTTCTTTACTATATTCTTCAATGTCAAATATTGTACCTTTGAGAAAAGTGATTTTCTCTCCCTTTTCAATGTTTGAAAATCGGCTTCTTGCCTTTTCTTCATTTCTAATTAGAAGATAAAGGTGGAAATTTCTTCTTAGAAGTTCAGAAACAAGATGTGTGCCAATAAACCCCGTCCCCCCGGTTAGAAACGCAACTTTTTCCATCATATTAAGTTGTATTTTTTGCCAATTTTAATCATGGAGTTAACTAATATTTCAGCATGTTCTTCATTGTGTATTGCCATACAACTGATTCTTATCATGTTGTTTTCAGCTGCAGGCATAAAAATTGGATTTGTGTAAATTTTTTCTTCTACAAGTAAATCCTGGAAAAATTTGCAAAGAATAACCTCATCTTCAATAACCACAGGAATGATTGGCGTGATTCCTTCATAGACTTTAAAATTTGCCCTTTTAAGTTCATCCCTTATTATATTACTTACTTTGAGTAAATTTTTTCTTCTTTCAGGTTCATTCTTGATTATTTCCAGTGCCTTTCTTGCTGCTGCCACAGATGGGGCTGGCATGCTTGCAGAGTAGATAAAGGGCATGGAATTGTGTTTTATGTATTCAATTACATCTTTTTTGCCTGCTACAAAGCCACCGGTGGATGCAAAAGATTTGCTAAATGTCCCCATTATGATGTCCACCTTGTCCAGTACCCCACAATATTCAGAGGCCCCCACACCCTTTTCCCCTAAGACACCAAGACCGTGGGCTTCGTCAACATAGAGTCTTGAGTTATATTTTTCACAGAGTTCAGCCAGTTTATCGACGGGGGCAATGTCTCCTTCCATACTGAAGACCCCATCCACCACAACAATTTTAGGTTCATCTACCAGTTTTTTTAAAAGGGATTCCAGATCACTCATATTGTTGTGCCTAAATCTTTTTATTTCACCAAAGGAAGAATAAGTTCCATTTACAATACTTGCATGTACATTTTTATCCAAAATTCCAAATTCTTTTCTTGTGATGAGAGCAGATAAACTTCCATTTGTCATAAAACCAGTGCTGAATATAAGTGTGGATTCTTTTTCCACAAATTCGGCCAATTCTTCTTCCAGTGCCAGATGTATGTCAAGGGTCCCATTTAACATTCTTGAGCCGCTGTTGCCGGTGCCATATCTTTTAATTGCATCTATGGCTGCTTCCTTAACTCTGGGATCAACTGTCAGCCCAAGATAATTATTTGATCCAAACATCAGCACCTTTTCCCCATCCATGATTACATATGGAGAATTTTCGGTTTCTACACCCATAAATTCCTTAAAATAAGGATAAAGGCCCATCTTTTTAAATTCAGATGGCTTTGTAAAGGCATAGCATTTCTGAAAAATGTCTAATCTTTCCGTTTTTTGGGATTTTTCCGACATAAATCTCCTCTATCTATTAATTTTTTTTCTTAAAAGTTTTATAGTGATAAAAATAGAAAGAACCAATATAATAGCAAAAAAGGTATATTTATTGTACTTTTTCATAAATTCAATCAAAGATTTCCAGTTACTTCCCAATTTGTAACCTGTATAAATTAAAAAAAAGTTCCAAACTCCACAACCAATTGTAGCATAAAAAAAAACTTTTATGGGGTTTAATTTTGAAATCCCTGCAAAAATTGAGATGACGCTTCTTGCACCTGATAGAAATCTATTTACAAGAATTACGCCATATCCATATTTTTTAAACCATTTTTCAACTTTAAAAATGGTTTTTTTATAGCCCTTTAAAAATTTTTTTTCAAGGATGCTTTCTCCATATCTGTAGGAAATTAGAAATAAAAAGAAAAATCCTGAAATACTCCCCATTGTGGTTAAAATAAAGGCCATGTAAATGTTTAATTTTCCTATTCCCACGAGATATGCACCAATTACCACCACACTATCTCCGGGAATTGGCGGAAATATATTTTCAAAAAAAGCGCTCAAAAACAAAATTATATATATCCATAAAGGAGATAATTCCCTTAAGGAAGTTAAAAAATTTTCCATATTTTATCCCCACTTGACCAGGTTCATGGATAGAGGATTTTCAATAAGGGGATGGTATGGATGTATCATAAAGGTAATTCCAATTAAACCTGTTTTGGTACAGATTATTTCATCGTAAAATTTCCAAAGGTTTTCTCCTAACTTTGTGTAAAAATTCAATTTTCTAATTTTTCTATTAATTATTTCCCCTTCGGGTGTTACAGTTCCATAGTAGATATTTACATTTACATCTTCTGGATCAAGTGCCGGCAGTTTGATGATGGCTGATACCTTTATTTTATCCCCGGAAAATATTTCCTCACTGCTACTTATATCTGTTTCCAAAATTTCAATGGAGTCCCATCTGGATAGGATATTGCTTTTCCATTTATTTAGTTCCTTTGCATTTTGAAAGCCACTTTCGGCGAGTTTATCCCATGTATTTGCGGCATTTAGATAAAATTTTTCTATATAGTTTTCAAGCATTCTGTGTGTATTGAAAAATGGAGTTAATGTTTTCATGGCACTTTTCATCTTTTTTATCCAGCCCCTTGGAAGCCCATCTAATCCCCTTTTGTAGAAAAGAGGTACTATTTCATTTTCAAGAAGATAATAGATGGATTTACTCTCCACATTGTCTTGATATTCTAAATCTGAATATTCTTCTCCGTTTCCTATTGCCCATCCATTTTCTCCATTATAGCCTTCATCCCACCAACCATCTAAGATACTTAAATTTAATCCTCCATTTGGAGTGACCTTCATTCCACTTGTTCCACAGGCTTCAAGGGGCCTTCTTGGGGTATTAAGCCACAAATCCACTCCCTGTACCATGTATCTTGCCACATTCATGTCATAATCTTCTAAAAAGACAACGTTATTCCTGAATTCTTCCTGTTTTATGAGGTGAATTATATTTTTTATTATTTCCTTTCCAGGATGATCCTTGGGATGTGCTTTCCCGGCTATTATGATCTGGACAGGCCTTTCAGGGTCCTTTAAAATTTTTAAGAGTCTATCGGGATCTTTAAAGAGTAAATATGCTCTTTTATATGTTGCAAATCTTCTTGCAAATCCTATGGTTAGTGCCTCAGGATTGAGCACCTCTTGAGATCTTTCAATGTCTTTTCTGGATGCTCCCTTTTGTTCAAGTTGTTCCTTTAATTTCCTTCTGACAAATGCCACAAGTCTTTCTCTCCTTCTTTCATGTGTTCTCCAGAGTTCGGAGTCGGGGATTTTATCTATTCTTCCCCAGACTTTTGAGTTATCAGGTTCTATTGCCCAACTTGGGTTTAGATATCTCGAGTAGAGTCCTGCCATCTCCTTTGAAACCCATGAAGAAACATGTATCCCATTTGTTATGTGGGTGATGGGGATATCCTCAACTTTTAAATTATTCCAGACATTTTTCCACATATTTCTGGAAACTTTTTCATGTAATTTACTCACACCATTACAATATGCTGACATCCGCAGGGCAAGGACCGTCATACAAAAAGATTCATTTGGGTTTTCGGGATTTTCCTTTCCTAAGTTTATCAGTTCTTCAATTGAAATTCCAAGTTCCTTTACATATTCTGAAAAATATTTTTCTATGAGATATCTTTCAAATCTGTCATTTCCTGCTGGAACAGGAGTGTGTGTGGTGAAAATATTACTTGCAAAGACTGCTTCCTTTGCTTCATGAAATGTGAGGTTAAATTTTTTCATCAGTACCCTTATTCTTTCAAGGGAGGCAAAGGCTGAGTGCCCTTCATTTATGTGGAAAACTGTTGGTTTCAAATTTAGGGCATCGAGTGCTCTTACTCCACCAATACCGAGTAAAATTTCCTGTCTGATTCTCATTTCCCAATCGCCACCATAAAGTTGATAGGTTATTTCTCTAAGGTGTTGAGGATTTTCGGGAATATTTGCGTCAAGAAGAAAAAGGGGAACTTTGCCAATCTGAGCCCTCCATATTCGCGCTTTAAGGGTTTCTCCACCTATGTCAACTTCTATATGGATTTCCCTTCCATCTTCATCTTTTTCTAAGGATATTGGCATGTTGTAAAAGTCGTTGTCTGGATAAAATTCCTGTTGCCAGCCGTCTAAATTTAGATATTGTCTAAAATATCCCTGTTGATACAAAAGACCTATTCCAACTACGGGCAAACAGAGGTCACTTGCACTTTTTAAATGTTCCCCTGCTAAAATTCCAAGACCTCCCGAATATATTGGAAGGGATTCTGTTATCCCATATTCTGCAGAAAAATATGCAACCTGAAAACTTGCTGGTTCATCGAGTTTGAAATCGTAGTAGGAGCATATCTGCATATATTCATCTAATTTCTTTTCGACTTCTTTCATCTGGGAAATAAATGCATCATCTTTGGAAATCTCATTGAGGGTTTCCTGAGAAATTAATCCAAGCATTAGAACAGGATTATGGTTGCATATCTGCCATAGTTCAGGGTCAATCCTGTGGAATAAATTTATTGCATCGTGATTCCAGCTATACCAGAGATTTGATGCAATTTTTTGGAGGGGTTTCAACTTATCTGGAAGTTTTGGCTTAACTCTGACCTTTTTTATATTCATTTTACCTACTCCTTATTTCATTTATTAGTTCTGAGGGAAATAGAGTACTTGTGCCCACCTTACCAACCACAATTCCCGCTGCAAAATTTGAGATTATGGCTGCTTCTTCTGGATTTGCACCGGCTACAAGTGAAAGTGAATATGCTGCAATTACAGTATCTCCTGCTCCTGTTACATCAAATACTTCCTTTGCGACAGTTGGAATTTCTATATTGAGCCCGGAGGGCCTGAAAAGTTTCATTCCCCTTTCTCCAAGAGTTATGAGTACATTTTCCACATCTAATATTTCAAAGATTTTATTGGCACATTCATTGAGATCTTCATTTGAGGTTATCCTCACATGGGTCATTTCTTCACTTTCTTTTTTATTGGGGGTTATTGTGTTAATCGGAGAATAAAATTTGAAGTTTTGTGGGAATGGATCAATAACAACATCTTTGCCTTTTTTCTTAAAGTAGGAGAGAAGTTTTTTGAGAATTATTTCATTGAAAAGCCCCTTTCCATAATCTGATATTATTACAAGTTCAAATTCTTCTATATGTTTATTTATAAATGTAAATAGTTTTTCCATGAGTTCCATGGTAATTTCAAATTCCTTTTCTCTGTCAACTCTGCAAATTTGCTGGTTTTTTGCTATTATTCTAATTTTTTCAATTGTTTTTTTACTGACCTCAATTAAAAGTCCAGAGGTATCAATATCATTTTCATGAAATAATTCTTTAAGTTTAATTCCCGCTTTGTCATTTCCAATAATTGATAAAAAGATGGGAATTCCACCAAGTGTTTTAATGTTTGCAGCCACATTCCCTGCACCACCAATTTTAAAAATTTCTTCTTTAACCTTAACTACAGGTACAGGAGCCTCAGGGGAAATTCTTTCCACATCACCAAAAATATATCTATCAAGGATTACATCACCCATGACGAGTATTTTTTTATCTTTAAAGTTTTTGATTACCTTTATTAATTTATTTTTTAAACTGGCACTTATCTCCATTTTTCTCCTTTCTATATTTAGAAAATGATAATTTAAGTTTTAATTTTTTTCAATCAATTCTTTAAAACTTCTGAGTACTTCTTCAACATCAATGTCTTTTATGCATCTGGGATATTTATACCTGCTGCATTTGTAACCGGGGCAGGGCATACAGTCCAGGTCTTTCTTCACAACTACAAATTTTGTCATCCATGGGTGCCATACATTGTAATTTGAAGATCCCCAAATAACCAAAATCTTCTTTTTAAGGGCTGCCCCCATGTGCATGGGACCACTATCGCAGCAGATAAAAATTTCTGATTTTTTAATAACTGCTCCAAGTTCTTTTATATTATCTGCGATAATTTTTTTTATTCCATTTTTGGAATTTCTTTCAATTTTTTCCAGAACATCCAGTTCAAAAGGGGCTCCCACAAAGAGGGGTGAAAAATTATTTTCAATTAGCAGATCATTTAGTTTTGCAAATTTTTCTTCAGGCCATTTTTTGCTCTCTAAAGTTGCATTTGGATGAATAAGTATGAAATTTTTTACTTCCATTCTTTCCAATTTTTTTTCCACTTTACTTTCTGCTTCAGAGGGTATAAAAAAATCAGAAGAGATATCCTCCTTTGAAAGATCTATGTTGAAATATTTGAGATAGGAGAGTTGTAATAATACTGAATGGATGTTTTTTACAGGCCTAATAACATGGGTGTAATTTTTTTTAAATCTGTGAGTTTCTAAACCAATTTTTTCAGGACTCCCTGAAAAAATGGTAAAAAGATAGGAGGTTGAATTTCCATGGAAGTTAAAGACCACATCATATTTTTCCCTTCTTATTTTCAAAATGGTACTTATCTTATTTATAAGATTGTTTTCAAAAGTCAGAATGTTTCTTATATTTGGATTTAATGAGAGTGCCTCTTCAAATCTCCTTTCTACAAGTACATCTATTTCTACTTGAGGGATTTTTTTTTTAATAGTTTAATTGTTGGGGTTAAAAGTATAATATCTCCAAGAGACCGCATCTTTATGAATAGTACCTTCATGTTCTATCCCTCTTTTTCGTCAATTGCTTCTTCCACAAGCATTATTGGTATTCCATCCCTTATGGGATATAATTTTTTGCAGTTTTCACATTTTAAATATTTTTCATCATCTGTCAGTTTTAAATCTCCGTGACATATTGGACATGCAAGAATATTTAATAAAAAATCACTTATGGGTTTTTTTTCTTCCATATTAATTTCTCCTAAAATTTTAGTTTATTTTCCTTCCCTTTTAAAAGTCTTTGGATGTTTTCCCTGTGTCTGATGACTATTATTATTGCTACTATGAGGCTTCCCAGTATTAAAAAGATGTCTTTTTCTCCCATAAGGAAGAGAAATAGGGGGAAAGAGAGTGCTCCTAAAATTGATCCTAAGGATACATATCTTTTAATGGCAACCACCACAATAAAAAGGAAGAAAGAAAAGAGTACGCAAATGGGTTTTATGGCAAGAAATACTCCAGCAGAGGTTGCCACTCCTTTTCCACCTTTAAATTTTAGAAAAATGGTATAGCAATGTCCTAAAATTGCAAAAATTCCGCCTAAAATTGTTATTCTATAATCACCATTTGAAAGTATAAAGGCTATGTACACTGCAAAAAATCCCTTGAGTGCATCCAATATTAAGGTTAATATGCCCAGGAATTTATTTCCCGTCCTTGTAACATTTGTTGCTCCAATATTTCCACTTCCAATTTCCCTCACATCTTTTTTAACGAAAATTTTTACCAGAAGATAACCCCAGGGGATGCTCCCTAAAAAATATGCTATTAGAGATGAAATTATTAAAATTTTAGCATTCATCTTTACCTTAAACTCCTATAGATATTTTTTTCACTATAAATTGGACCTTCTCTTTTCAGGATACTTTCAAAAAGTGTAAATTCCTTAACCAAAAAGTTTTCCCTGAAATTCTTAAATTTATCTCCTCTGATTTCCCTTAAGACCTCTTCTATTCCAGATCTTTTCTTAACCCTTCCAAGGGTGAGGTGGGGCTTAAATTTCCTGTTTTCCTTTTTTACGCCTATTACTTCAAGTTTTTCCTCTATTTCATAAAATAATTTGTCAAGGGTTCCTTCTTTAAATGAAACACCTATCCATATTACTTTGGGGTTGTGGTAATTTGGGAAGACACCACCATTTTGTAAGATAATTTCAAATTCAGAGAAATTCACTTTCTCAAGTAAATTGGCAATTTCAAAGTATTTTTTCTCTTCAACTTCACCGATAAATTTTAAAGTTATGTGGAGATTTTCCATTTCAACCCATTTTATGGATTTTATTTTTCTAAAATCCTGAGTTATGCTGTAAATTTTTTTTTTGATTTCAGTTGGTAATTTTATCCCTGTAAATAGTCTCAATTTTTTTCCTCTATTAAAGATTTTCTTACCATATTTAAAGCCCTCATCACTGTCCCAAATCTTATCCTGTTTCTATTTCCTGAGATTAAAAATTTTTTAACCTTTACCTTTTTATTTCTTGAAACGGCAATGTAAACTGTGCCCACAGGTTTTTCCTTTGTCCCTCCTGAAGGACCTGCTATCCCGGTTATTCCAACTCCAATATCGCTTTTAAATCTCTCTTTAATTTTTATAGCCATTAAAATTGCCACCTGTGAACTCACAGCCCCATATTTTTCAATGGCATTTTTGTCTATACCGAGATTTTCTATCTTAATTCTATTGTTGTATGCTACGATACTTCCCAAAAAATAGGCGGAACTTCCCGGGATATCTGTCAGGGTTTTAGATAAATATCCTCCTGTGCAACTTTCTGCACAACTTATGGTTAAGTTTCTTTTCTTTAATATGTTTGAAACAACATCTTCTAATTTCTCGCCCTTTGTGGAGTAGAATTCCCTTTTAAATTTTTCTCTTAGTTTATCTTCAAATTCTTTTAAAGCATCTATATCATCTGCAGATGCAATAACTTCAATGTCCCCACTTTTTGAAAGTATAGTATAGTTTACATTCTTTATTTTTTCCTTTATTCTGCATAGAAATTCATCAACTTCAGGTTCAACTACTTCGGCCAGTTTGTATCTACTTGTAATGATTTTGCTTTTGAAGTTGTTTCCAAATTTTTTTAAAAAGTTTTCAAAAACATTCTTTAATTCGTCTGGAGGTCCAGGTAATAGCAGTATTTTTCTTTCATCAATTTCAATAAATTGACCGGGAGCAATTCCAACCTGGTTTTGAATCAGCTGTGCTCCCTTAATTATAAGGGCTTGCTTAAAACTATTTTCAGGGGGTTTCTTTCCCATTTTACTGAATTTTTCCAGTATTTTTTTTTCTATTTTGGAATTGTAGGTCAGGTTGGTTTTTAAGAATAGGGCAACGGCGTCCTTTGTTACATCATCCTCTGTGGGACCAAGTCCCCCCGTGAGTATAACAAATTCAGAATTTTTAAAGGAGAAGTTCAGAAAGTTTTTTATTGAATTTATGTCATCTTCAATGTATGTGGCGGAATTTACCTTGATATTGTATATCCACAATTTCTCTTTGATATATGAAAAATGGGTGTCAGAAAAACCGGGAAGCATCAGTTCTGAGCCTACTATACCGAGAGAACACCTCATAGTATACCCGGAAAAATATATATGAAAATTCTTAAAATTAAATTGGTGTAAATACCCACGATGGCATCGTCTATCATTATTCCCACACCATTTTTCAATTTTTCACTTCTTCTTGCCGGAAAAGGTTTTAAGATATCAAGTATTCTAAATATGAAAAAAGATGCGGCTATTATTTTATATGAAAATGGTAGCATAATGAGGGCGAGGAATTGGCCTAAGATTTCGTCTATTACTACCTTTGATGGATCTTCTTCACCTTCATTTTGAGAAATTATTGAAGCGGATATGGTTCCCGCGCACGCGGTTAGGAAAATTAAGATTGGGAAGAGATACCCGTGGGACTCAAATATTTTATGGAGGAGTAAATAGATTGCTACTCCGCCCAAACTTCCAGCAGTTCCAGGGGCAAAAGGAGAATAACCAAGTCCAAAACCAGTCCCTATTAAATAGGAAAGAAATATTTTAAAATTGTATAATTTTTTCCCCATTTTTCTACAATAGAGTTAAGATTTACTAATTCTCTCCATAAATATGTTCATCATAGGCTATTTCAAATCTCAATTTGTGTTTTGCTTCTTCCTGTGCAAGTTTCAAGAAAGTATTTTTTAAATTTTCATCATCCATCTTTTCTGCAAGTTTTGTATAAAATAGAAAGGTTTCCTTCTCTTTTTTCATTGCTATTTTTAGTGCATCTGCATATTCAATTGCATCGTAATTTCCTATTTTTTCATCTTCTTTAAGGGATTCAAGAATTTTTAAGTCCATAATTTTCCCTTTAAAGGGTTTTAACTCTCCATCTTCTTTTATTTTCAACAGCATTTCCTTATGCTTCAATTCTTCCTGAGCAAAATCTTCAAAGGTCTTTTTTATGGAAGGTTTCGTCTTTTTTGAAAGGGCTATGTAGAATTCGTATGCTTCTTCTTCATTCTTAATTGCAAAATCGAGGATGTCATCCACCGATTTAAAATTCATAAAAGGCCTCCCACATGATTCATTAAAATTAATATCTCATTTTAAATTAAATGTGAAAAAACTCAAAACTTTTTTAACTTAATTTTTCCTTGAGGAAATTCAGGAATTTTTTTTCCTCTTCCAACACCACTTTAATTTTCAAATAAAGGGATTTTTCTTTAAATTTGTCTGGAATCATGTCCTTTAATTTTACGAAATCCTTTTCAGTTGTTATCACATATCCACCTTTTTCCAGGAAGCCTGTGATACTTTTTATATCTCCAGAGTTGTATTTATGATGGTCTTTCAGTGAAATTTCTTTTTCTGGCAGGATATTTTCATCTCTTAATAACTTGAAAAACTGGTCATTGTTAGCTATACCTGAAATTGCAAGGAATTTCCCCTTTGTGTTCAATCCCTTTATTTTTTCATTTAAAAAATTGTAAATTCCATCCCTTTTCATGTATGAGAAAAATATGGGGTGTTCTTTACCAAGAAATTTAAGTATTTCTTTTATCTTTTCCCCTTTAAATTCCCCGCTACTTTTGGTAAATATGACACAGTGGGAATACTTAACCGATTTAATAGATTCCCTTAAAAGATTGCAACCAATTTTTTTATCGAAATAAAATGGGTTTTTACTATCTATCAAAACAATATCCACATCTCTGAAAAGTTTTAGGTATTGAAAACCGTCATCTAAAATTGCTACTTGTGGAGATTCGGGCAGATTTTCCAGGAATTTTATTCCATTGATCCTGTTTTTTGAAATCAATATGGGAATGTTGGGAAGATTGTAGCCCATCAAAAGTGGTTCATCGCCATATTCCCAATAATTGGTTTTATAATCAGGATTTTTCAGGATCTTAAGTCCACTTCCACTTTTTTTATATCCTCGGGTTAGAATTGCAACAGACAGATTTTCTCTTTTTAAAAGATTTGCCAGATATATAGTAAATGGGGTCTTTCCACTTCCTCCCATTGTAAAATTTCCTATGGAGATTACTTTTTGGGAATATCTTTTCTGTTTTAGTATGTTTTGTAAGTAAAGACTTCTCTTTAAGTTATTTAATTTACACAGTACATTTATGGGTATGCATTTATATTTTTTTAACTTTTGACTATCCATTTGTAAATTTTTTCACTCCAGCCTCTATTTTTCTTTAGGATTAAAAAGCCTCTTTCTCCTATTTCTTTTGCAAATTTTTCGTTTTTTATCAATTCTAAAATTGATTCTTTTAATTGGGGGATTCCCTTTGTAATAATGATTCCCTTTCCCATTTCCAATATTTCTACAATTTCTCTAAAGTTTTCCATATGAGGGCCGGTGATGACAGGTTTCCCCCAGATAATTGGTTCAAGTGGATTGTGTCCCCCATGGGGGAG
>Ga0256842_1001362_pt1 | contig 19712 bp, 20 predicted proteins | sample 4559240metaG_FD_185973 | JGI IMG/M metagenome (GOLD analysis project Ga0256842, IMG submission 185973) | Hydrothermal vent microbial communities from Guaymas Basin, Mexico - 4559-240 | ecosystem: Environmental > Aquatic > Marine > Hydrothermal vents | place: Mexico: Guaymas Basin | collected... | reverse complement strand
AAAGGGAAAATCTTCTGCTGTCTGCACTGTGGCTACACTGATGATGCAGACATTAACGCTGCGAAAGTGATATTGCAAAGAGGGTTGGCTATCCTTAAAAGCTCTACCGCTGGGCTGGCGGGAAGTGACGCCCGTGGAGAGGGCACTGACGGCGGAACCTCTTTTGGGCGGGTAGTTAACTATATAATAAATATTGCAGTTTAATAGTGCTTGAATAGGGCCTTATTGTAAGCACTTGGTATAACATCATATATTAAAAATAAGGTTAATAATTATGTCAGCAATTAAGCGCATTTTAGTGACAGGAAGTAGTGGCACCATAGGTACTGCTTTATGTAAAGTCCTTTTAAAGGATGGATATGAGCTAATAGGTGTAGATAAAAGAAAAAATAAGTGGAGTGAAGCCGTTGATAATTTGACTATTTTACGAGACTTACGGGATTTTGAACAAACAAATACTCTTCCTCCTGCTGATTTGGTCGTTCATTTAGCAGCCAATGCTCGTGTTTATCAACTTGTTAAAAATCCACTTTTAGCTAAAGAAAATCTTGATATTTTGTTTAATGTTTTGGAATACTGTCGCCGTCATAGGATAACGAAATTTATTTTTGCCTCTAGCCGTGAAGTATATGGCAATACAGATAGTTTGTCAAAAAAAGAAGAGGAAGTGCATGTTTCCTTGTGTGAAAGCCCTTATACGGCTAGTAAAATAGGAGGAGAGGCATTTGTTTATTCTTATCATAAGTGTTATAATATAAATTTTGTTATTTTAAGATTTTCTAATGTCTATGGAAAATATGATGAAAGTGATCGTCTTGTGCCGCTTTTTATCAGATTAATGAAAGCAAATAAAGATTTAATTGTTTATGGCCGAGAAAAAATGTTAGATTTTACTTATATTGATGATACGGTAGAGGGAATTATAAAGTGTATCCAAAAGTTTGATAGCGTGGCCAATAATGTTTTTAATATTGCTACAGGTAAAGGGGTATTGTTAACAGAAGTAGCACATTTAATTCAGAAGTATATGAATGGACATAATAAGATTCTTATCAAAGAAAACCGTACCGGAGAAATTCTTAAATTTATAGCCGATATTTCTAAGGCGAAAAGATTGTTAAATTATATACCCAAAACAGATATTGCTGATGGTATTAAGAAGTCTATTCAGTGGTATATGAAAAATTCCTTTGTTTAAGGCCACCAACTGCTTGAATGGAAAGAAAATGTGAGTTTAGTTTAAGGCTACTTAATTTTTTTTGGGATCAGTTATTTTTTTTAAGTTTTGCTTGGAGTATTGGGTTAGCGCAAAAATGGCTTTTTTTAAGTTTTATGGCTATTGTTGGAATAGTGACAAAAAATTATACGCTCGAAGCAGGCATTTTAAGGGTAAAAAAATGGGCTTATTTTTTAAAATTAGCCATAGCAGGAGTATGCTTTTTGGCTTTAAAAGGTGTTTACTGGCAAAGTGAAGGGTTGTTTATATTATTGTTTTTTTTGGAGAGATGGGTATTTTTTAAGGTTGAATGGTTGTATAGAGAGAAGTGGGATTGTTATAAAAAAATAAGAATAGTTGGAAATAAAAAAGAGGAGATTTTAAAAAAGATTAAAAAGTTTCCAGAACTCAATCTTAAGGTTACTGAGCAGGATAAATCTGCCTATCCCGTCTCAGACTTTTATACCTTGGTTGAAAGCGATTTTTTAGGACATAGGCCATTATTTTACATAGATGGCCTAAAAAGGATATTTGATTTTACGAGTGCTTTATTTTTACTTATTATTAGCCTTCCTCTTTTTTTTCTTATAGCTGTACTTATTAAAAAGGATTCTGCTGGTCCTATATTTTTTGTGCATGAGAGGATAGGTAAAAATGGCAAACCTTTTAAACTGATTAAATTTAGAACAATGTATGTTAGTGTCCCTAAATATGAACATGCCCCAACCTCTATTAATGATACCAGAATTACACGGATAGGACGGTGGTTAAGACGAAGTGGTTTGGATGAGTTGCCACAGCTTATTAATGTTCTTAAAGGAGAGATGAGTCTGGTTGGACCAAGACCAGAGATGCCATTTTTAGTTAATACACGCAGTGAAATGGCAAAAAGGCGTTTACAGGTTTTACCAGGTATTACAGGATTGTGGCAGATAAGTAAGGATAGAAGTGATTTGATCTATAAAAATTTAGAGTATGACTTGTTTTATATTAAACACCGTAGTTTTTTTGTGGATTTGGTTATTTTGTTCAAAACAATGTTGGTTATATTTACACTAAGAGGAAAAGAAAAGTAAAATGAAAGCAACTATTGGCCTTATTACTTGGAATGCAAAGCAAATGCTTGCTGATTGTTTGGATTCTATTTTAGATAAACAATGGCGCTATGAGTACGAGATGGTAATTGTGGATAATGGTTCTCAAGATGGGACAATCCAAATGCTTAAACAAGAATATATAGGACAGAAGCAGTTTCCTATTAAATTGATAACAAATAAAAAGAATCAAGGGGTTACCAAAGCAAGAAATCAAATCATTAAGGCAGCTAGAGGAGAATTTATTTTGATGTTAGATGTAGATACCTTAGTGCTGCCGGGTGCACTTGATGTGCTTATAGAAACAATGGCCGCCTACCCTAAAGCAGCAGTGGCAGGTCCTAAGCTTGTTTATCGTAATGGACAGCTTCAACTTTCTTGTCGGTGTTTTCCTTCACCTTTAAATATAGTGATTGAGGGGACAGTTCTAAGAAATTGGTTTCCACATAGTCGTTTTGTGAAAAAATATACCATGGAAGATTGGGATCATAAGACAGTGCGAGAGGTAGATTGGGTATATGGAGCCGCGATGCTTATTCGCCGTCAATATTTGGATGATATAGGTCTTTTTGATGAAAAGTTTTTTTATCTGTACGAAGATATAGATTTTTGTTTTCGGGCTAAAGAGAAAGGATACACCGTCATTTATGTTCCCCATGCGGAGATTGTGCATTTTTTAGATAGAGAAAAGAAAGGGATGTTTCATCCTTTGTTAAAAGAACATATAAAAAGTATTCTTAGGTATTTGGTGAAGGATTATTATGGACTTCTTTAAATGCCCATTTTGTGGTTATAAACAGATAAGGAAGAAGTGTGTCATTGATGATCTTAAACTTTTAGAGTGTCCCTTGTGTGGTCTTTGCTTTTTGGAAATAGAACAGGTTGATCTAAAGAGTTTATATGGAAAGGACTATTATCAAGAAAGGATACAGTATTATTCTGGGGAAGGCAATATCAGGCAGTTTCGCAAAGGACTTCATATCTTGCATCAGCTTAAACCCCAAAAGGGAAAGCTTTTAGATGTAGGTTGCGGTCTAGGCCTGTTTGTCAAACTGGCTAAGCATGATGGTTGGGAAGCAAAGGGCGTAGAAATATCACCTTTTGCCTGTGCCCAAGCCAGAAAGGATGGCTTAGAAGTAATGGAAGGAGAATTGGAAAATCTGCATTTGCCTTCTGAAAGCTTTGATGTGGTTACCCTTTGGGATGCTATAGAGCATTTTTATAATCCATTTGTAAAAATAAAAGAAATTAGGAGAATTCTCAAAAAAGATGGTCTTATATTGATAAATACTCCCAATGAAAGTTCTCTCTTAAAAAAATTGGCTTGGCTTATTTATTTTATGTCATTTAAAAAAGTTGCTTATCCTTTAAAAAAACTTTATCATAAATACCATTGGTTTTACTTTAGACCAAGGACCTTAAAGCAAATTTTAAAAACCTATAATTTTGACATTTTAATGTTTAAAACCCAGTCTATACCTTTAATCAAAGCGAGGACGAGTTCTTGGGGTAAAATGATTGTCTTTGTTTTTTCGTTATTTGAAAGAATGACAAACGGAGGTTATGAGTTGTTTGTTATCGGAAAAAAAACATAACCTTGGTGAGCCAATTATTTTGTGCTATGGTCAGTCAACTATGAGAAAAATTATCCAAAACGGCAAAGGTAAGTTTCAGGATGAAACCGCAAGTCGTTTTCCTCAAGAGCACTGGCCAAGTGTTGATATTGATATTGGTGATGTGAACGGAGACGGCTTTGTGGATATCATCGTGGCCAATACCGGTACAAAAGGTGCCCAAAATAGACTTTTAATTAATGATGGTAAAGGTTTTTTTAGCCTTGCGCCTGTTTGTTCTCCTTAGATATGAAAGAAAAATCATTAAAAGATTTAATTTTTTATCCTTTATTTCGCTATAAATGGACACTAATCTTTACTTTTATTGGCATTTTTGCCATGATTATGTTTCTTACTTTTCTTATTACTCCTACTTATGAAGCAACAGTTAAAATTCTTGTCCACCAAAATCCCAAACAACAACCGCTTATTTTTGAAGATATCTCTACACCTGCCCAAGAAAGTATTAAAACAGATCTGGCTAATGATTTTGTAAGTGTTGCCCAAAGTCAGGAAATTGCCCTTGCCATTATCAGTCAGTTTAAGTTAGATGAACGCTTGCGTAAAAAGGTAGAAGCACCTGAAGAATTAAGGGATAAAATAAAAAAGGCAATTGTTGATGTTATCAAATATCCGTTTGATCTTTTAGAAAAATATGGTTTGCTTGAGTCTAAACCTAAAGATTATGTTGCAGAAGCAGTAGAAGATTTTCTTGATGATGCTTTAGAAGTAGAAGTGGAAGAAGATACCCGAGTAGTCAAACTGAGTATTTGGGAAGAATCTCCCTCCTTGGCAACCCAAATTGCTAATACGATGGCAAAGTTGGTGATAGACAAATTGATAGAGTTAGAAAAGCAGCAAGCAGAGATAGTTTGTGATTTTATCAAATCCCAGTTAAAACCAGTTGAAGAAAAATATTTGCAATCTCTTAGACAATATGAGCTCTTTAAGGAAAGATGGAATGTGGTTTCTTTTGATGAACAAAAGAGTCTAAAACTAAATACCCTTGAAAATCTAAAAAGTGAATTGGCAGAGACTTTAGTCAACTTAGAGGACCGAAAAAAAGCATTAGCACAGGTAAAAAAGGATATAGCCTTACAGGAAAAAAAGCTTGAGAGTTTGTCTCTTTATCAAAATCTCCTTAAGCAAAGGGCTCAGATAGAGATAAATATTCAGTCTTTAGAGGGAAGGAAAAATGGGTTAGAAGCTAATATTCAGCAATTAGAAGAAGAGTTAGCTAACATTATTAAAAGAGAAAATGAATTTACACGCCTTCAACAACAAAAAGACATTGACGAAAAGGTATTTTTAGCCTTAAAAGATAAGTTAAGAAAATTTGAAGTGCAAAAGGCAACGCGTTTAAGTGAATTTGATATGCGCATTGTTGACCCTGCTTATGTTTCTGAATATGCCGATCCGGATTGGCCTAAATTGGAAATCTTTGTCCCTGTGGGTTTGTTTGTTTCTTTCTTTACAGCTATCGGGTTAGTATTTTTACTTAATTATTTTGATGGTTCTATTAGAAGTATAGACGACATAGAAGAAATCTTTGTTAATTTTCCTTTGGAAAAGATTTTTGTGATTAAAAAGAACAAAAAATTAGCTAAAACTAAAACAAATATTACTTCTGCCTGGAAAAAGACGGTGGTAGATAGCTTTTATGCCTTGTCATCTGTCTTACTTCTTGAAAATAAAGGACAAAAGGTTGTGCTTGTAACAAGTCCAAGTAAAGAGGAAGGAAAGACATTTATTGCTGTAAATCTAGCTTTTAGTTTGGCCATGCGCAATCAAAAAACTCTCTTAATAGATGCTAATCCTTGGCATCCTTCTTTAAATAATCTTTTAAAATTACCTGAGGGGCCTGGATTAAGTGAGTTATTACAAACTGAAGGGGAGGCTGATTATATCCATAAAGATGTAAAGCTGGCTAATCTTGATGTGCTCACTTTTGGCAAAAGTGTTTCGGATTTCTTGGAACTTTTTTTAGGAGAGAAATTTGATCATTTGTTAGATAAATTCAAATCTGTTTATGATTATATCATTATAGATACCTCTCCTTTAACCTCTTATGAGACCAAAAAGATATTGAGCCGAGCAGAAAGAGTGTTTTTAGTCTTAAGATATGGTTATACAAATAAATCAGATTTGTTAAAACTGAAAACAATATGCGAAGTAAAAAGCTTAGCAGGGATTATTTTTAATGATTTTTGTGAAGTGATTCCTTTTTGGTTTAAAAAATTTCTTTAGCCATGTTTCAATTTAGACACTTACAACAAAAAGATTTTGCTAATCTTGGGCGTTTACATCAAAAAGTTTTTGGCACAATCAGAAAAGAGGATTTTTGGCGGTGGAAATATCTGCAAAATCCTGCCGGTGAACAGTTGATGGCTGTCTGTGAGATAGAGGGAAAAATTATAGGTCAAATAGGAACAATCCCTTTTAAAATGAAAGTGGGCAAAGAGGAAATTATCGGAGCTCAATGTCAGGATATTTTAATTGACCCAAATTACAGAAAAGGGGGAATTTTCTTTAAATTAGAAAAACTTGCTCGCTCTTTTTTTATCCCCACGCATATTTGTTTTTCTTATGGCTTTGCCATAGAGTTAACACGCCGTATATCAACAAAGTTTCTGGGATATAAAGATATAGGTAAAATTGAAAAGTTAGTAAAACCTTTAAAAATAAGTCCCTATTTACGCAAGATACCTTTTTTAAAAGGAAAAATCGGCTCTGTATTAGATACTCTTTTTAAAGCGCGTCTTTTTTGGACTAAAAGAATTAAATTGCCATCAGAATGGCACATTGAACAAATCGTAAAATTTGACAAACGATTTGATGATTTATGGACAAGAGTAAAAGATGATTATCCGCCAGTTATGGTTGTGCGTGATAGTGCTTATCTTAATTGGAGATATAGCTTACATCCTGAAGTAAAATATACTTCTTTTGCGGTGGTGGATGAGAATAATGCTATTTTAGGTTTTATTGTATTAGAGGTTAAGGAAAAAGTTAGAGGTTTTGCATCCTTGGGAGCAGAAATAAAAGATGTTAAAAGAGGCGAAATAATAGATATATTAGTTACAAGTCAAGATAAAGAAAAAATATATAATATCCTTTTGGCTTGTGCTTTAAGATTTTTTGAAGAGAAAGATGTAGATGTGGTTTCTTGTTGGACAGTAGAGGGTAATCATTTATATGCTTTTTTACAAAAAAAAGGTTTTATCAAAAGAAGCACTCCGCACACTCTAATTGTCAGAGAAGAAATACCGAATTGTGTATCTAAAGATTTAATTTTTACATATAGTAATTGGTATATTACCAGAGGAGATTCTGATCATTACTAAATAATTATGAAAACCTTTCTCCGTCGGTCTTTTTTAAAAGCATTAGGGCTTATAAGTTTGTTTAAAAAAGGTGAAGGTATACCAATTTTTACTTATCATTCTATTGACAATAGTAATTCTTTTATTTCTATTTCACCACAGGTTTTTAGAAAACAAATAGAGTATTTAGCTAAAAATGGATATAAAACACTTACTTTGAGTCAATTAGAAGCACAGCAAAGCCAGAGAGAAAAAATTTGTGTTTTAACCTTTGATGATGGATTTAAAAGTGTTTATGAAAATGCCTTTAGGGTGTTAAAAGAATTTAGTTTTACCGCTACTATTTTTTTAACGACAGGCTATATTAATAGTACTTTTGTTAATTTTCCTATGTTAAATTGGGACGAAATAGAAGAAATGAACGCCTATGGTATAGAATTTGGCGCCCATACAGTAACCCATCCTTTTCTCACTCGGCTGACTCAAAATGAGGCTTTAAAAGAAATTTTAGACTCAAAAAAGATAATAGAAAAGAGATTAGGGAAAAAAGTTAACTTCTTTTGTTATCCTTATGGAGATTATAACGAGGTGACAAAAAAGATAGTGAAAGCAGCCGGTTTTAAGGGAGCTTGTACTATAGAATTCGGAAGATGGAAAGCAGGCGATGATTGTTTTGCTATAAAAAGATTAGGGCTAAATAGAATTTCTCCCCATGACTACACAGCCCAAATACTTTTTTTTAAAAGATGTCTTGATGGCACAGCAGAAATTTATAGAGAGCTAAAGTTATGCTTAAAGTAATGCATATATTAGGCGGACGATATAAATGTGGGGTGGCAACACATGTTTTTAATTTAGCGCAAGGATTGAAAAATGAGATAGATATAATTTTGGTCCTTTTCCATCAAGGAGAAGTTGAACAAGAAGCCAAAAAACAAGGAATAAGGACAATTAGGTTGAAAAGGAAAATACCCGGTGATCCTCACTTTATTTTAGATCTAGTTCGTCTTATAAAGAAAGAAGATCCTAATATTATACATACTCATACGATCAATAGCAATTTTTATGGACGATTAACAGCTTTTTTAAGTAGATATAAAGTAATTACCACGGTGCATACATATATGCATGAAGTCGTAAAGGATTTGTATAAAAGTGTATTCATCCAAAAATTGGTTTTATGGCAAAATGACTTTACGGCAAAATATGCAGATGGATTTATCGCTACTTCTTTAGGGATAAAGAATGTTCTTTTAAAAAAAGGGATACCTGCCCATAAGATTTATCTTATTTATAATGGACTTGATTGGCATATATATGAAAAAGTAAGCTTAGACCTTAAGAAGGTTAAAAATAAGTTAGGCATTAAAGAAGGAGAAAAAGTAGTTGGTTGTATCTCAAGGTTAGTACCTATAAAAGGGATATCTTCTTTGCTTTTTGCTATCCACAGATTAAGTAAAATAATACCTAATATTAAAGTTTTAATTGTAGGCGAAGGTCCTCTTAAGGCTGACTTAGAATTTTTAGCCAGAAAATTAAAAATAAATGATAAAGTAATATTTACGGGATTTTGCCAAGATATTCTTCCTTGTTTGAAAGTTATAGATGTTTTTGTTATTCCTTCCTTTTTTGAAAGTTGTCCTTATTCCCTTCTTGAGGCTATGGCCATGGGAAAACCAGTAGTTGCGAGGGCAGTTGGCAGTTTGCCAGAAATAATAGAAGCTGACAAAACAGGTATTCTTTTTCAAAATGATGAAGAACTTATCGACGCAATGGCAAGGTTATTACAGTCTCCATATCTAGGAGAAAAGATGGGCAAAGAAGCAAAAAGGAGAATTAAAGATAAATTTTCTTTAGAAAAGATGTGTTTTTTGACTAAAAAAGTTTATTTTCAAATATTAAGGAGTAAAAGGTGAAAAAACGAGTAATAATTATTGGTCTTGATGGTGCCACATTTGATTTAATTGAACCATGGGTTAAAAAGGGTCTTTTGCCTCATTTTGCTACTTTATTAGAACAGGGTGCTTATGGTCGGCTTGATTCAGTACCAAATATGAGAAGTGCGGCGGCCTGGACATCTTTTAGTACTGGAAAAAATCCGGGTAAACACGGTATATATGAATTTTATGATTTCATTCCTTCGCGTTATGAAATAGAGTTTATCAATGGTGGTATATGTGCAGAGCCAAGTTTATGGAAGTTATTATCAGATTGTGGCAAAAAGGTTATTGTCATTAATGTCCCGATGACCTATCCGGCTCCACCTGTAAATGGAATTTTAATCGCCGGGTTAGATGCACCAGGACCAAAAAGTAAAGGCTTTTGTTTTCCTCCCGAAATCATTACTACCATCGAAAAACGCTTTGGTGAATATATCTTAGAACCAGGGCTTACCGGATATATCATCGGCGGAAACATAAAGGCAGGTATTGAGAAGCTCTATAGGGAACTTGAGCAGAAAAAAGAGATTGCTTGTTATTTCATGGATAACTATGAATGGGACTTTTTCATGGTGGTTTTTCGTAGTCTTGATGCGGTTCAACATTGTTTCTGGAAGTATATGGACCCTACGCATCCGCAACATAATCCTAAAGAGGCAGCTTTATGGGGAGATACTATTCTCAATGCTTACCGAAAAATAGATGAAGCAATAGGAGAGATAAAGAAGAGACTTGGAACAAATGACCTTTTGCTGATTATGTCTGATCATGGTTTTGGCCAAAAGCATCCTGCCAGCAACCAATTAAATGCCTGGTTAGCAAGTAAAGGGTATTTAAACTATCACACTCCAAGTGATTTTATTACTTTTTTGAAATGGTTATACCGCCTTATGGCTGGTATAACACCGCGTAAATATAAAGAAATGATGGCTAAGATTTTGCCAGATTTTAGAAATCGCATTCATTCACGATTATGTTTTACTGGTATTAATTGGAAGACAACAAAAGCCTATTCTGATACCTTATTTCCAAACATTAGAATAAATCTTAAAGGAAGAGAAGCTGAAGGTATTGTTGAACCAGGAAGAGAATACTCTAACTTAATAGAAAGAATAAAAGAAGATCTACTTAATTGTCGTGATGTAAAAACAGGAGAAAGAATTGTAGAAGAAGTTTTGCTTCGGGATGAGATATATCATGGTCCTTATGTATTTAAAGCTCCAGATATTACAATCCGTTGGCGGGAAGATATACAAATTTCTGGCATAAAAATAGAGAAGGTGCAGCTTAAAAATGTACCTGCGCTTACACCTTTTATTCCAGCTGAAGATTACCGTGTGATCAGTGGCGATCATAGACGATATGGTGTCTTTATTGCCTTTGGCCAAGAAGTAAAACGGATAAAATTAGAAAAAGTCAATATTATGGATCTTGCCCCTACAACCCTTGCTTTTTTAGAATCTCCAGTTCTGGAAGATATGGATGGACGAGTGATTACAGAAATATTTAAACATGATTTAAAAGTAAAACAAACACACACCCCCTTGTCTTTCCCTACAAATGTTAAGCAAGACTATTCAGAAAAAGAAGTTGAAGACATTAAAGAAAGACTAAGAAGCCTTGGTTACTTAGAATAGCCATGGTATTAAGATTATTTTTCTTTTCTTTCTTGATTGTGTTATTAGGTGGAATTTATGGCGTTTTATTTAGTATTCATCCCTTAGTGGGTTTAGTTTTTCTTGTCGTCGTCGTTATTGGATGTATTATCTGGAAAGAACCTGCGTGGGGATTACTTTTAGTCCTATTTACTATTTCTCTTCAATTTTTAGGTAAATTAAATGAAGACGGCTCTCTCACTATTGCCAAAGTAGTTACTCCGTGTGTAGTTTTAGTATGGTTTTTTAAGTATTTGATTAACAAGGACAAAAGGCTTCTGCAAGTTCCTTTTAGTCATCCTATTCTTATTTCCGGTTTTATATATTTGGTTTCAACCATTCCTTCTTTTTTTAATGCTCGTAATATTTCAATTAGTATTTGTTATCTCTTATTTAAACTTTTTCCTTTATGGTTATTGATGGTTCTAATTGTTGACCTTCTTCAGACCCCAAAATGGCTTGAACGTGGTTATAAAACCATTTTGCTTATTTCATTTGTGGTAGGATGCTTTGGCATTTATGAGTTAATTACAGGTCAGTCTATTCTACAATTATTTGGCATGAAATATTATCTCATCAGTGGGGCAAAGGAAGGAGGTTTAGCCAGTAATAAATGGGAACAATTTGACTTTCAAGAAAAGTCCTGGGTAAGAGTTGCTTCTACTTTTTTAGACCCTGATTTTTTTGCTTCTTTTTTATTACTTATTCTTGGTTTTAGCTTTGGCTTTCTTTTTACTACCAAATCTATATTTTGGCGTTTATTCTGTATTGTCCTTATTGTCATTGCTTTAGTAGATATTGTAGGAACTGGTTCGCGTTCTGTTTTTTTAGGAGTATTTGTCTCTTTTCTATTTCTTTTGGCTGTTGTAAATTTTAAGGGTAAATGGTTACTTATAGGAATTTTGGTGTTCTTATGTGTTGGTATTATCCCATCTATTGAAGAATATATACCTTCTTTCCGCAAAGGACTGCCTCTTTCTTTTGAGGACTTTAAACAAGATCCGCGTTATGGATTTTGGTTAACTGCCTTAAAAATGATCTTGAAACATCCGATTTTAGGGGTGGGTTTAGGTAATTTCACCGAAGTTTACTATCACTATAGAAATGAGGCTTCTATTCTTGCAAAACCATATTTACCTCATAATATTGTCTTGTTAGTTTTTTCTGAAACAGGGATTATTGGACTTGTCTTTTTCGGTCTTTTTGTTATAACAATATTAGGTACTTTAATAAAAAATTACTTTACAAAAAAGAATAGGATGATATGGGTGCTTAATCTTTTTATCTTTGCTTCTTTTGTAGGGTATTGTGTATTTGCTCTTGCTTCAAATACCTTAGATCAAGAGTATATCTGGATTGTGTGTGGTTTTGTAGCTTTATTTTCTAAAATGAAAGGAGAGCAAAATTTATGTGCTCAGAACATTTCTTATTCCGAAAAATATTAAGTATCATTGTTTTTATTGTTTGTCTTACAAGTATAAAGATCTGGGCAGAGGAAGGCGCAGACTCTATCTTTGGGGTTGGTTATGCAGTACAGGGATATGCCAAGATAGTGGCTAAGATGGGAGCAAAGTGGGTTAAAATCCCCTTAGTGTCTTGGGGGATGATAGAGCCAAAACCTCCTCAAAATGGAAGACATTTTTATCAGTGGAAGCGTTTAGATAAATTGGTTAAAGAATATGAAGATGCAGGCTTGCATATTCAGTTAGTTATTAAAGCAGCTTGCCGTTGGGGAGCAAAACATTTTGCTCGTCCACCTGAGAGCTGGCGCAAAAGTTATCCTCCCAAAGAGGAACACTGGGATGATTACTATCAGTTTGTTTATAATTTAGTGGAAAGATATGATGGTGATGGATATAAGGATATGCCTGGTTTACGCTATCCTATTAGATACTATGAAATTGAATCTGAGGCCGAACATTCAATCTTTTGGGCTGGCACTATAGAAGAATATGGACGCTTGTTAAAAACTGCTTATAAAGCAGCTAAAAAAGCTCATCCAGAAACAAAAATTATCTTATCTGGCATAAATTTTGGGAAATTGCTTGATGATAATCCCTCACTGCAAGAACTAAGACAAAAAATCAGACGCTTGCCAAGGAGATATAAAAAAGCGCTGGTTTTTATTCGGAAAACGCTGGCGATGGGAGATTATTATGATGTGATAGACTACCATTACAACCGCGATTATACAGGTGCTTATGGCGTGGTGAAATGGATAAGGCGAGAGTTGGCAAGGCACGGTTATCAAAAGGAAATATGGGCAGGAGATACAGCAAGTGTGCCTTGGGTTACAGATAAAGAGCATAGGGATATTCTTACTATTTTGACAAATCCCTTGCATCCTCGCCATCAGGAGACAATGAGATGGTTTAGAGCTGAACAAGCTAAGTTGTCGGTTAAAAAATTTATTGTAGCGGCTGAGCTTGGTATTAAAAAAGTCTTTTTAGAATCTATACGCGATTTTTCTAAACATGCTTATAAAGGCGCAGCTAAAGAAAGTTGGTTTTTAGCCGGAATCTTTAATAAGGATAAAACCCCAAGACCTGTTTTTTATGCTTATGCCCAACTAACGAAAAAACTTGATAATTTCAAAAAAATAGAACGTTTGCCAAGGAAAGGAATATATCTTTATAAAGTCTCTTTTCGGGACAAAGAACCTATATATATTGCCTGGTGTGAAAAAAGACCACAAAGAATTAGTCTTAGGCTTAAGAAGATTAGTTCTTATTTAAGATTAGAAAAGGTTATTACTACTGCAAATGAAAAACCTACTGTGAAAACAATAAAAATAAAAAGAAATAAATTAATCTTTACCTTAGATAATACACCTGTATTTATAAAATTTACATGCAGCACCGAGGGAAAAGTTTAAAGATAAAGATAAGGAAATTCCAATCAATTCAGAAGAAAAAATCTTCTCCTTTTAAGGATAGAAAAAAGAGTCAAATAATGAAAGTCATTATTTTCGGTGCAGGCTTAGGAGGCCAAGAAGACATTATCCCTGTTGATGTTACCTAAATCTCATCTGATTGGGGAAAGGAAAGAAGTAGTTTTTATCAAGAACAGAATATGGATAAAAAGGCTTTAATCAAAAAATTTTTTAAAATTAAACAAAAAAGAAGATTTTATTATCCTTTAAAAGGAGCTTATCAAGTTATTTCTAGTTTAGCTGATTTTATTTATAAAAATAAAGGGATAATCCGTTTAAATTGTCAGCTTAGTAAGATTGAGATAAAAAACAATCAGGTTACCGGAGTCAAGTGTGTAGTTAGGGATAATGATATAATTATTAAAGGAGATATGTATGTCAGCACTATACCTATAACCCATTTAATCAGTTTAGTTCATCCTACTTATCCAAAAAAATTAAGTTATAGTTCGCTTTGGCTTTTTTATTTCATCATCAACAGAGACCATTTAACCCAGAAAGTGCAAATTTATTTGCCTGAAAAGAAATATATCTTTAAAAGGATCTATGAACCTAAAAATCTCCATCCCTGCATGGGAAAAAAGGAAAAACAGCATTATGTGTTGAAGTTTGTTATGAAGAAAATAGTTCTTTTAAAGGTATGGGAGAAAAAGAGGTATTAAATTTAATTATAAAAGGCTTATGTGACTTTTTTGGGATAAAAAGGCAAGAAATCAGCAAAAGCTGGTCTATTAAACTGCCTTATGCTTATGATATTTATAAAAAAGATTATCGAGAAATATTGTATGCGTATGCACGTTTTCTCTTTAGGATAAATAACCTTATTTCTTTTGGCAGGCAGGGTTCTTTTCGTTATAATTTTTAGCAGATCGCGTTATGGAAGCCGCAGATGCTGTGTCTGATTTTATTCTGTCAAAAGAAGAGAAAAAAATTATCTCAAGATTCCTATGTCTAAATCTATATTTTTTTAAAAGGATAAGTTATGAAACGCTCTAAAAAAGTCATAATGCTTTTTTCAATGAGTTTTCTTCCTCATCAAGGAAGATATGTAAGAGTCTACAACCAGGCAAAAAGTTTATTAAAAAAATTCAGTAATGTAGAAATAATTGCTTGGGATAGAGAGGGCACTCAACCGCCGTTTGCTATTGTAGATGGTATTAAGGTAGAAAGGGTGCGTATAAAGGCAGGTATAGCAAAGGGACCTTTAGGAAATGGACTAAAGGTATTGTTATTTAACTTAAGTGCCTTTGGTAAGCTTATTTTCAATCGTCAAGAAATAGAAGTTATTCATGCTTTTAATCTTGATACAATGCTACCTGCGATTGCCGCCGCTAAGTTGCTTAAAAAACCTGCAATTTTAGACTTATGTGAGCCAGATTATTATGCGTTTTGGGAAAAAAAATATGGCTTTTTCTTAAAACTTGTCAACTGGTTAGAAAAGGTTATTTCTCGTCGTTTTGATGCGGTGTTAGTCCATAATCAGTATCAGATAAATAAATTTAAAAAATACGGCGTTAAACGGTTAAGATTAATAGGAAGTTATCCTACCTATCTTGTCAAACAAGTAAAAAAACACCAAAACATAAAAGGCAAATCCGTCGTCATCGGCAGAATCGGCACAATTTATGCGGACAATGGTATTGAAGAGCTGGTTGAAGCCTTTAGGCTACTTTTAAAAAAACACAAAAACATTAAACTTATGCTTGCTGGTAGAGTTTTTGAAAATTATAAAGAGATATTTACGCAATTAATTCGTCCCTTAGGGGATAAAGTAGAAGTAATAGGTGCTTTTCCAGCTTCGCAAATGCCTCAGCTTTATCGAAAAATAGATATATCAGTTATGCTTAACCGCCGTACGGCCTGGTTTAAAAATATAACGCCGACCAAATTTTTTGACTCTTTAGCTAATGCTGTACCTGTAGTTACCTCGGATATTGGCGGGTTAAAAGATATTATTGAAGAATATCAATGTGGATATGTCGTAGATGAAACTAATCCCCACGAAATTTGTGCAGTTCTAGAAAAACTGGTTGAAAATCCTTCTTTACGCCAAAAGATGGCCGAAAATGGGCTAAAAGCCGCGCGGGAAAGATTTAACTGGCATTTAATGGAAAAATATTTGTTAGAGGTTTATGAAGATGTGAGCAAAGAAAAACTGATGAAATGATAAAATGTTATATTGGCAAAACAGAAAGATGGTAAAATGCTAAAATGGATAAATGGGAAGCCACCAAAACAGAGAAACAGTAAAATGGAGAAATGGTATGAAGGTTATTGTTATCGGTTTAGATGGAGGTAGTTTTTCTGTTCTTAAGCCCTTAGCCCAACAGGGTTATATGCCTAATTTAGCTATGTTATTAAAAGATGGTGTACATGGAGAGCTTATTTCTTGTATTCCACCTGTTACTGGTCCTGCTTGGGCATCTTTTCTTACGGGCAAACAACCGGGTAAACATGGTATTTTTGATTTCTTTTATAAACCTGCTGGCACTATAGAGAGACAACCAGTCAATTTTACCCTTATTAAAAGCAAAACACTTCTGGCTTATTTAACAGCGGCACAAAAAAAAATAGGACTTATAAATGTACCTTTAACCTATCCACCACCTAAGGTTAATGGATTTGTTATCACTGGACTTTTAACTCCAAGCCGCGACGCAAATTTTACCTATCCCCCAGAGTTAAAAAGAGAAATAGAAGACAAATATGGTCCATACATTTTGGATGTTTTTTGGCAAAAATATGACGAAAAGACGGTGCATTTATTTCTCAAAGAATTAAGAGAATGTGAAAAACAAAGAATAAATATTGCCCTTGATCTTTTTACAAAGGAAAAACCCGATTTTTTCATGGTTGTCTTTACCGGCACAGACAGAATCCAACACGCCCTTTGGCACTATATTGAACCCATTATCCAGACAAAGGCAAAGCCAAATAAAATAACAAAAGAAATTTTAACATATTATACTTTAATTGATGAAGCTATTGGCGAGTTTATAAGTAAAATAGATGATAAAACATGTTTATTTTTAATGTCTGACCATGGTTTTGGCCCTTTGCAGAAAAAATTTTATATAAATTATTGGTTGTGGAAAGAAGGACTCCTTGCCTTTTATGAAAAGGAAGTTAAGCGTTATCTTCTTTTAAGAAGATTTAGATATTTAGCACATAAAATAGCTTTATGTTTTCATCTCCTTGAGCCTCTAAAAAAAATCATAAAAGGAAAAACTGATCTTAAAAAAAGAGCCTTAATGTATGCATTTTTAAATTTTATAGATTGGTCAAAAACAAAAGCCTTTTCTGTTTCTGGAACAGAACAAGGCATTTATATTAATGTAAAAGGGAGAGAACCCTATGGAATTGTCGCTCCAGGGGAAGAATATGAAACAATACGCACATATATCATAGAAAAATTGAATCAACTTAAAGACCCCTTTAGCGGGCAAAAACTAGTAAGCCATATTTATAAAAAAGAAGAAATCTATCACGGCCCTTATGCCGACCAAGCACCAGATATTATTTTCTTTTTAAGAAATGGTTTATATCTTGCCGATGTCCAACTGCGCAACTATTTGTGGCAAGAAGTAAATTGGCTAACAGGCACGGGTACACACCGGTTAGAAGGTATATTTATGGCCTATGGCCCAAATATAAAAAAGGGCCAGACATTACCAAAGGCATATATAACTGATCTCGCGCCTACAATCTTATATGCCTTAGGCATGTCTATTCCTACAGATATGGATGGGCGAGTTTTAAAAGAAATTTTTAAAGAAGAGTTTACAAAAGTTAATCCTGTAATAAAAATTAAAGACAATGAAAATGAGGTAAGAAAAGAAGATTTTTCTTTTTCCCAAGAGGAGAAAGAAGAGGTTTTAGAAAAGTTAAAAGATTTAGGATACTTATAAAAATGAGTAGGTTAGTCTTGATTTTTTTGATATGGTTATTGTTTTACAGCTGTACTTCCGCGCCAAAGCCAAAAGTTGTTTCCATACCTCTTAATTCACCTAAGCAAACCATATATTATTTACAAACAGGCGATAAAATTGAAGTTAAATTTTTCTATTACCCTGACATGAATGAAACGCTTGAGATTAGGCCAGATGGCCGTATCTCTCTTCAATTGTTAGGAGAAATACAAGCAGCTGGTTTAACTCCATCCCAATTAACCAAGATTTTGCAGGAAAAGTATGCCAAATATCTGGCAAAACCAGAAGTAGTAGTTATTGTTAAAGAATTTTCTGGAGAAAAGATATATGTAGGGGGAGAGGTGAAAAAACCTGGCGAAATTCCAATAAAAGGCAAACTTACGCTCTTACAAGCAATTTTTCAAGCAGGAGGTTTGACGGAAAAGGCAAAGGCCTCAGATGTCCTTATTCTGCATCCAGCTGGCAATCGTTTAGAAGCATTTAAAATTAACTTAAATGCTATTTTAGAACAAAAACAAGGAGATGTCTTCCTTAGATCTTATGATGTTGTCTATATACCTCAAACAACGATTGCTAAGATTGATCAGTTTATCAATCAATATATAAATGCCATTATTCCCAAAAGCTTGAGCTTTCCTTTTGTCTATCAACTTAACCAAAGCAAGGGTGGTGGTAATATTGTTGTAGGAGGGCAGTAACTTCAATCAGAAAAACCAGCTATCTTTTCAAACAAAGCCAGCGCACGTTCGACAACTTGGTCCATATTGAGGTATTTATATTCTGCTAATCTACCGATAAAATATACATTTTTTAACTTCTGGGCATCTTTTTCATATTTTTCATATATAGTTCTTGCCTCCGCACACGGTACAGGATAATAAGGTTCTCCTTCTGCCTGAGGATATTCCCTCACAATTGTTGTTTTAGGACACTTTTGTCCTGTTACATGTTTTATTTCTATAATTCTTGTAAAATCATATTCATGAGGATAATTTACCTGTACTACCGGCTGATAATATTCACAATCAAGTGTTTCGTGCTCAAAACGCAGCGAACGATAAGGTAGTTTTCCGTATTTATATTCAAAAAATGCATCTATCGGACCGGTATAAATAAGTTTTTCATACTGGAGTATGTCTTTAATATCCTCGTATTTAGTTTGAAGAAGGACAAAGATATTAGGATGATTAATCATATTTTCAAACAGGCGATGATATCCAGCCGTAGGCATGGCTTGATATTTATCTGTAAAATAACGATCATCCCGATTATCCCTTATATCTATACGTCCACATACCGAGGCATCAAGCTGTTTAGGTTCAAGTCCCCATTGTTTTAAGGTATAGGGGCGATATATCTTATTAAACAAATCATAACCCAAACGCGATACGACTAAATCTTCTGAATTTTTTATCTCTTCCTTTTGCACTCGTATTCTTTGCAAGAATGCCTTTAATTCTTCTGTGGAAAACCTATATCCATAGATTTCATTAATAGTATCTAAATTAACAGGCAAAGGCACTAAGCGTCCATCTACGACTACCCGTATTCTATAAAAAACATAGTGCCATTTTGTAAACTGCGAAAGGTAGTCAAAGACTTTTTTATTATTTGTATGAAAATAGTGAGGGCCATATTTGTGAATTAAGATACCATCTTCATTATAATAATCATAACAATTTCCACCAATATGATTTCTTTTTTCTACAATAAGCACCTTTTGTCCAAGTTGAGTAGCAATTCTTTCAGCTAAGACACAACCTGCTAACCCTGCGCCAACAATAAGATAATCTACTTTCATTTAAACTTTACCTCCCTCTCCCAGTCCCCTAAAACAAATACTTGTCTTAAGGGAGAAAAGTCCCTTACAAAGGACTTTCCAACTTTGGTGCGTTTAGCTTCTCTCATATTCTTATGATATGCTATTTCTGATTCAAAGTTAACAGTTTCGAGTTGTATCCCTGCTTTGAAAAGCAGGATTTTAGCCCGTTGTTCTTTCTATAAAAGAAA
>Ga0256842_1001361_pt1 | contig 19716 bp, 19 predicted proteins | sample 4559240metaG_FD_185973 | JGI IMG/M metagenome (GOLD analysis project Ga0256842, IMG submission 185973) | Hydrothermal vent microbial communities from Guaymas Basin, Mexico - 4559-240 | ecosystem: Environmental > Aquatic > Marine > Hydrothermal vents | place: Mexico: Guaymas Basin | collected... | reverse complement strand
TTCTTTACCATTTAAAGCGATAGTAACTTTTTGTGCTTTATCTATAGTAACTGATTTCTCGTTACCATAAAAGTCACCATCACCAGCCATATGAGCAACATAAGCTTTTGAATTTTCAGCAAAAGGTTTAAGCCTATGAGGATGATTTTGAGCAAATTTCTTAACAGCTTTAGCAGCACGACGATCTGAATTACCTTCACGAAGAACAGGGTTAACTGCTGAACCTAAACAAGTATTATACTTAGCTCTTATAGCCTCTTCTTCTGCATTTGCTGGGTTTTCAGGAAAATCAGGTATATCATAACCTTGACCTTGAAGCTCAGCGATACAGTCTTTTAACTGACCAATAGAAGCAGAAATATTTGGAAGTTTAATGATGTTACCATCTGGTTGTAAAACAACCTTACCTAATTCTGATAATTCATCTTTTGCAAGACCCATAGCAGCTAATACTCTACCAGCTAGTGAAATATCACTAGTAACTACTTCAACACCTGCTGCTTTAGTGAAAGCATTAACGATAGGTAATAACGAATAAGTTGCTAAAGCCGGAGCTTCATCAATCTTTGACCAAATGATTTTTGACATTTTTAATCCTCAATAAAAGTTTATAACCAGAATCATATCACTAAGATAGATAATATTTACTTTGTTTCATTTTGTAGCACGCCGAATGTTACGCAAGTGTGTAGAATAGTTACTACTAAAATCATGTGTACCATTTTTTGACTTCATAAAATAGAGGTAATTTGTTTTAGCTGGAAATACAGCTGCACGAATAGCTTCAAAACTAACATTACATACTGGATATTTAGGGATACCTCTGTATTTGTAAGTATTATAAAAACTTTTATCTTCGCGTATCCTTTTTGAAGTAACTCTTAGATGTGAGAATTTTCCATAGTTTAAAGTTCCATCCATTTGTAATCTCATACCTTTTCGTATCCTATTATATATAACAGAACTCACTAGGGGCATCTCCTCTACACTAGCTGATTCTTTTTGTATTATTGAGGCTATAGTTACATATTCAAACCATTTTTTAGGATTATAATTTCCAAAAAATCTTATAGATAATTTTTTCATCTGTTTTAAAGAATGTGTCAATAAAATATGAATTAATTCCTTTTCTTTTATACCTATTGGTAATCTATATGTATTTGGAACAAATGCACCCTCTTTTATGTATGTTTGTTTTTCAAATTCTTTTTGTAACTTATTTCTATCTAAATGTAAATTATTTGCTAATTGATTTAAAAACATATATGTTGTTTCACCAGGTACTAATGTTATGTTTTGAAGTGCTGCTTTTGCATTTGTTAATTTATATAAAAAATCACCTCTTGTCATTTTTGTTGTACCTAAATTAATCCAACCATGTTGAGGAGAACCCAAAACTCTTAAAATCAAAGAATCCAATTTACAAACAGCTATCCCTTTATTACTTAAATGTGTTATAATCTTGTTAATAGACCCATTTGGTATGTATAAAACTTCAGGGGTATTTATAGGCTTATTTAGGTAATACATGAATGACAGTACGATAATCAAAACAATATCAAAAATCCATTTTATAATTGTTAATTTTATATTATTCATATTTTTAACGCTTTCTATTTCGTTTTTAGTTTTACAAAATGGACTACTTATAGATAAAGTATCTTTTGTAAATATTAATATAAAGCAATTATACATAAAATGGGATAAAAAAATAAATATTAATATTGAAAATATCAAAATATCAAAATCAGATACCAAATCTAAAATAACTTTTAAAGATATACAAAATTATATATCAAAAACAACTTTTATAGAAACTTTATTTGAATCTATAAAAATAAAATCTATTATCTATGATAACTTAAATTTCTCACTTTCTTATACAGAAAAATCAAATAATCTAAAAATAATTTCTAAGGAAATTTCTCTAAATACTTATTTTAAATATGAAGACAATAAATTAAATTTAAAAATCAATAACTTTTATGATAAACAAAGAGATATACATATTAATGGTAACATTATAGTTAATAATCTAGATTCAGATATTACAGTTAATATAAATGTAAAGATACATAATGATGCTTCATTAAAACTTTTAGCTTACTCAACAAAAGAAAAACTTTTTTACAAACTATATTCTCTAAAAGAGATTAAAGATATAAAATATATAATAAATTTATTAAACCTTCCAGATGCTATAATATACTGGGCAAGAGATGCGATAACTACTTCTAGAGTATCTATATATGATGCTTATGGATGGTTAAAATATAATAATCTTAAAAATGCATATAAAAATATATATGTAAATGCTTCTGCAAATAATTTAGACTACAAATATCACAAAAATTTAGATGCAATACATACAAAAAAAACAGATTTAGAATTTAAAAATGGTATATTTTTTATAAGACCAAGAGAAGCTTATTCATATAAAAAATATCTTGGAAATAGTTGGTTAAAAATTGATTTTACAAAAAAAGAAGAATTATTAACATTGTATCTTTTGTTTGATACAAAATTGGATAAAAATATATTAAAAATATTAAACACATATAAAATAAATCTACCATTTTTACAAAGAAAAGGGCAAATTAAAACAAATTTAAAATTAAAAGTAAATCTTAGAACGATAGATATAACATCAAAAGGTATTTTTACCACTAAAAAAGCAAACTTTGATTATCTTGGTCTCAATTTAGATATATTTAATACAAAGATTTTACTAAAAAATTATGATGTTAAAGTTAATAATATGCAGGCTAAATACAAAGATATAGCATTTAGTAATGTAAAATTTAAATATAATGCTAAAGAAAAAAAAGGTGATATTAATTTTAATGTATTAAAAATAAATTTAGATAATCTATCTTTAAAGTTACAAAAACCAGTTAATGTTATATATAAAATTAGACCAAATAACGATAAAATACACATAGATAAGTCAAATTGGTCTATAGATGGACATAATTTTTATATTGACAAAACTATCTTGGGCTTTAACTTAGATACATTAAAAATAGATCTAAAAAATATATCTATAAAAAACAAAATATTTAATACAAAGTTAGATGGAATTGTAAATTTAAAAGAACAAAAAGCTAATTTATTTTTAAACCTGAAAGATAAACTAAAAGGAGAAGCAAATTTAGTATTTGATAAAACAATAAAAATATCAACAAAAGATAAAATAAGTTACAAATATAATAATCTAAATATAGCTCTGTCAAATATAGAATTTAATCCTAAAACAACAACATTATATGTAAATAATTTAAGTATAAAAGATGAAAATTCTAATAGTTTGTTTAAAAATAAAAGTGAAATCTCTTTTTATGTAAAAACAAACCAAAAAACTGTATATATAAACAATATATCTATAGATCTACCAATGATTCTAAATAATATTAAATCAGAAAAAGTTGATAATAAAAATACAAAAAAAGTATCACTTAAAAGCTTACATATAAATATAAATAATTCAGATATCTTTATATCAAAAAAGAAAAAAATAATTACTAATAAAATCAAATTAAATTTTGTAAACAATAATATTTCTTCTGAAATAATCTATCATAATGCTCATGCAATATTTACATATCAGGATGATAAATTCAATCTATATGGTTCAAATTTTGATGATACTTTTATAGAAAAACTATTTGATAATAGTGATTTTAAAGGTGGTAATTTTAGTTTCTCAATAAGAGGTAAAAAAGATGAATATGCTGGTGAACTTTATCTACAAGATGCTACAATACTAAAATATAAAATATTAAATAATACTTTAGCCTTTATAAATACTATCCCATCTTTAGCAACTTTTTCACTTCCTAGTTTTAACAAAGATGGTATATATGTAAAAACTTCTTACATAAAATTTAAACAAAAAAATAATATTTTTAGTATATATGATGCTTTTTTAAAATCAAAAGAGTTAAGTATAGTTGGTAATGGAAATATAAATATTTTAACAAATAATATAGATATGAATCTAACACTAAAATCTGATATAGGAAGTAACCTTTCTAAAATACCCTTAGTTGGGTATATTATACTCAATAAAGATTCTTTATCTACAAGAGTAAAACTTAGTGGTAATTTAGATGATCCAAAAGTTGAAACATTATTAACAACAGATATATTGATAGCACCTCTAAATATAATAAAAAGAGCTTTAACGCTACCATTGAAATTAAATAAATTATAAATCATTTAACAAAAAACTGTATAATCTAAACAAAGGATATTTATAAATGGGAAGAAAAAGAAAAATTATGGAAGATGAATTTAAAAATGAAACACAGGTAAAAGACCTTGTTCATGATGATAGAAGACAAACAGAAGAAGAAATAAAAGTAAAATACAAAAAAAGAAACAAAAATAAAAAGAAGAAAAGAGTTTCTATTTGGGTTAAAACAGAAGTTTTAGAGTATGAAAAAGAATTGAGAATGCTTCAAATAGAGCTTCTTAAAATGCAAAATTACATAAAAGAAACAGGTCAAAAAGTTCTAATGATTTTTGAAGGTCGTGATGCTGCTGGTAAAGGTGGTACTATAAAAAGGATAACAGAGCATTTAAACCCTCGTGGAGCTAGAGTTGTTGCACTAAACAAGCCTAGTGATACTGAAAAAACACAATGGTATTTTCAAAGATATGCAGGACATCTACCATCAGCTGGTGAGATAGTTATGTTTGACAGAAGTTGGTATAACCGTGGTGGAGTTGAACCTGTTATGGGCTTTTGTACTCAAGAGGAACATAAAGAGTTTTTACATGAAGTACCAGAATTTGAAAAAATGCTTGTTAATTCTAATATTAAAATTCTAAAGTTTTACTTTTCTGTATCTAAAGAGGAACAAGAAAAAAGATTTGAAAAAAGAAGAAAAGACCCTTTAAAACAATACAAACTTTCCCCTGTTGATGAACAGTCTCAAGGTTTATGGGATAAATACACAATAGCAAAATATTCTATGCTTTTAGCATCTCATACAGATCATGCACCTTGGACTATTATCCGTTCTGATAATAAGAAAAAAGCTCGTATAAACTGTATAAAACATATACTTAGTAGTATAGATTATACAAATAAAATAGATGCTAAAAAGCTAAAAGCTGACGATGAAATAAGAATTTATGCAAATGATGAGATAAAACTTATGGAAACAGAGATGTCATTGACAAAAAATTAGTTATAATTTAATTTTTAATTTAGAGGTAATAATATAGATGATAAAACAGGTATTAAAAATTACATTTATGATTAGACTTGGACTAAAATATGTAAAGATTTTTAAAAAAACATATTTTCATCCATTTGTAACTTATAAACAAGCATATAAACAACTATCTATTGAGAGGCAAACTTACTCAAATAAGATTTTAAAATATTTAAATATAGAGGTAAAACTTGTAGGTGAAATTCCTAAACAAAACAGAGTCTTATATGCTATAAATCATCGTTCTTTATTGGATATACTAGTTATGGAAAATGTCTTTGAAAAACACAATAAAAACGGAACTTGGATAGCTAAAAACGAACTTTTTGAACATTGGCTTTATGGTGACTTTTTTAGATATAGTGGTTGTATAAGTGTTGATTTACAAAATCCTAAAAAACTTCTAAGTTTTTTTAAAATGATAAAAACAACACTCAATAAAGTAGATGACTTTAATATCTATATATTTCCAGAGGGTGAAAGACATAAAAATAAAGGTCTTTTAAAATTCCAAAATGGTGCTTCTAAGATAGCAAAAGCAAATAAATTAGATGTTGTTCCAGTTTTTATACATGATGAGTTAGAAGAAGTTTTTAGAAATGCACCATATAAGGAAACAAGAGTTGTTGAAGTACATGTTGGAAATATAATAGATCATAAAGAGTTAGAAAAGCATTATATTAACTTTATGAATGAAGTAAAAGAGAGTAAATGAATAATAAAATGAAACTAGGTGTAAATATAGACCATATAGCGGTTTTGCGAGAAGCTAGACAAGTAAATGATCCAGATATATTACATGCACTAAATGTTGCTTGTATAAATGGAGCTGATCAGATAACAATCCATCTAAGAGAAGATAGACGACATATACAAGATATAGATGCAAAAAATATTATAATGCACTCTACCCTACCTGTAAATATGGAATGTTCTATAAATAAAGATATATTAAATATCATAAGTGATTTAAGACCACATCGTGTAACTTTAGTTCCTGAAAAAAGAGAAGAAGTGACAACTGAAGGTGGACTTGATGTTTTTAAATATGAAGATGAAATATCTTTTGCTATAGAACAACTCCATGATTGCATCATCCCTGTTTCACTTTTTGTTGATCCAACTGTTGAAGCTATAGAAAAGTCAAAAGAGTTAGGAGCTGAGATGGTGGAACTTCATACTGGTCTATTCTCAAATCTATTTGCTATGCTAAACTCATCTTTACCATACTCTAACCACTCAGTAAAAGAGTTAGAACTTCCTAGATATGAACTCTCTTCAAGACTTGAAAAAGCTATAGAAGATATAAAAATATCTGCAAAAAGAGCTAATAGTATAGGCTTGGAAGTAGCAGCAGGTCATGGACTAAACTATCATAATGTTCATAAAATGATAGAGATTAAAGAGATAACTGAACTAAATATAGGTCAAAGCATCATAGCAAGAAGTGTATTTACTGGTTTGGCAGATGCTATAAAAGAGATGAAAAGGTTAACTACAAGATGAAAAGAAAAATAGCTATAAGTGTTGGTGATTTAAATGGTGTTGGGATAGAAATAGCTTTAAAAGCACATGATGAAATTTCTCAAATTTGCGAACCTATATATTGTATAAATAAAGATTTATTGCTACAAGCAACAACACTATTAGAAACTGATATTCCAGAAAATATAAATTTACATTATGTAGATGGTGAATTTGAAATACAAGCAGGTAGCATAGATATAAATGCAGGAAAGTATTCGTATGATAGTTTTATAAGTGCTATAAAACTTTGTGAAGATAATAAAGCAGATGCAATAGTAACTCTTCCTATCCACAAAGAAGCTTGGATGTTAGCAGGTATAAATTATAAAGGACATACTGACTTATTAAGAGAATATTTTGCTACAGAAGCCATTATGATGTTGGGTTGTGAAGAGATGTTTGTAGCTTTATATACAGAACATATGCCCCTAAGTGAAGTCACTTCTCATATAAAAACAGATACACTAACACAGTTTTTTATAAATTTACATAAAAGTTTAGGTGATAAGAAAATAGCAGTTTTAGGATTAAATCCACATGCTGGAGATAATGGTGTTTTAGGAGATGAAGAAAGAACTATAGAAAAAGCTATAAATAGAACAAATAAAATCATAGATAAAGAACTTTTTATAGGCTCTATAGTGCCAGATATAGCTTTTACACCAGAAAATAGAAAGAAATTTAATTATTTTGTAGCAATGTATCATGATCAAGGATTGATACCATTAAAAGCACTATATTTTGATGAAAGTATAAATGTATCTTTAAATCTACCTATTATAAGAACTTCAGTTGACCATGGGACAGCATTTGATATAGCTTACAAAGGTAAAGCAAAAACTACATCTTATATAAATGCTGTTAAAACTGCTGTTGGTCTTCAAACATATTTTTAGAGATTAAAGAACCAACAACAATACCACTTAATAACGATGGAAGATATATAGTAATATTTAATAATTCATTGTTTTTAAGTGAGATAAAACCTAAAATCAAAAAAAGATAAGGTACAAGTCTAAAAGATGAAACACTAGCTCGTCCACCCTCTTTTATACTCTTTAAGCTTACTATCTTAATCTTTTTCTTCTCTTGCTTTACTATCTCTTTCAAGTCTAACTCGTCAACTGAAGCATCGTTTATAGGTTCATCGTCATAAAGCTCATGAGGGTCTTCTATCTCATCTAATAAATCTCTTTTTTCTTCTATATTTTTAGATTCAACTTGTTTTACAACCATCTTTCTATGAGCGAAAGATGAACCAACTATAACAAAAAAACTACTTAAAAATGCTACTTGAAGATTTATAAAAAACTCAAATGAATAAAAGTAACTTGCAAGTATCAGAAATTCTGATACAGCAAAAATCTTAATACTCTTTTTCACCATAGTCCAAATCATCATCTTTATCATCTTCTAGTTTTTTCTTCATAGCATATCTAGGCTCTTGCGAGAGTTTTTGCATCTCTTTGTATTGTTTTGAGTAAGCTTTATAAACATTTAATATCGCAGCAGCAACACCTATAAATACACCTATAAAAAATGTCCAACCAATCTCTGTTATACTTCTTATCAAGTAACCAAGCCCTACCCCCATCAAAACAGCTACAACCATAGAGATGCCAAGAGACAAATCATCAGCTGCTTCTATGATAGGTTTTATACGGGGTTTATGTTCTTCTTCATTTGCCATTATTTTGTTATCTCTTTAAATACTTTTGCACTTGCTTTTATAGCATCCTCTACCATAGCATCAGTTGTTGCAGTTGAGATAAAACCTGTCTCATAAAGCGAACAAGCAAAGTAAAAGCCCTCATTTAACATAGCTTGATGAAATTTTGCAAAAAGTTTTGCATCTGTTTTAGTAGCATCATCAAAGTTTTTAACCTCATTTTCATTGAAGAAAAAACCAAACATACTACCACGAGTATCTACTTGCATCTTAATCCCACAAGATTCTGCCTCTTTTTGCATCCCCTCTACAAGTCTTTTTGCTCTTTCATTTAAAACAGATATAACTTGTGGATTTTTCTTAAGTTTTGTAAGTGCTGCAAAACCAGCTGCCATAGCTACTGGGTTTCCACTAAGTGTTCCAGCTTGATAAACTGGACCCTCTGGCGAAAGCATAGCCATTATCTCAGCTCTTGCACCAAATGCACCAACGGGCATACCACCACCGATAACTTTACCTAAAGTAACTATATCTGGTTTTACACCCGTTATAGACTCTGCACCATTTAGTGTTGCACGAAAACCACTCATAACTTCATCAAAGATAAGTAAAGCACCATTTTCATCACAAAGTTTACGAAGCTCTTGTAAAAACTCTTTGTCTGCAGGAACTAAGCCCATATTTCCAGCTATTGGTTCTATAATGATACAAGCGATATCATTAGAATCCTCAAAACATTTTTTTACGCTCTCTATATTGTTATACTCAGCTAAAAGTGTATGTTTTGTAAAGTCAGCTGGAACACCTGGACTTGATGGGTTACCAAAAGTAGCAGCACCACTACCAGCTTGAACAAGTAAACAGTCACTATGACCGTGATAACATCCTGTGAATTTCACTATATCATCACGACGAGTATAACCACGAGCTAAACGGATAGCACTCATAACAGCTTCAGTCCCACTACTTACAAATCTAACTTTATCGATAGAATCAAAAAATGAAACAACCAACTCTGCTAAATTCGTCTCAGCCTCAGTAGGAGCACCAAAACTAAGTCCATGTTTTACTGCATCTATAACAGCTTTTTCTATGCTTTCATCTCTATGACCAAAAAGTAAAGGACCCCAACTTTGAACAAAGTCAACATATCTGTTACCATCTATATCTTTTAAATAACCACCCTCACCCTCTGCTATAAAAAGTGGACTACCTCCAACGCTACTAAATGCACGAACAGGAGAGTCAACTCCACCAGGGATAAGTGTCTGTGCTTTTTCAAATGCTTTTAATGATGTACTTGTATTCATTTTTAACCTTAAATTATTTATGTTATCTAATTGTATTATATCTCTTATCTTAACAATAAGTCAACAATAAAAGTGTATAAAATTATATTATTTTAAAACAATTACTTCAACTTTTATGTTGAATTTATTTATAATAAGGGATATAATTAGATATCAAATTCCCATTTAGGATATTATTTATATTATGCAATTTACATTAGATGCTACTTCAAAAAATGCAAGAGCTTGTACTATAAAGACAGCTCATTCAACTATAAAAACACCAGTTTTTATGCCCGTTGGAACTCTTGGAAGTGTTAAATCACTTGATATGCAAGATGTTCTTGATCTACTAGGTGCTGAAATAATTTTAGCAAATACTTATCATACTTACTTAAAACCAGGAGATAAAACTATAGCAAAAATGGGAAAACTTCATGGTTTTACAACTTATCCTAAAAGTTTTTTAACAGATAGTGGTGGATTTCAAGCCTTTTCACTTAGCGATATATCTAAACCAAAAGAAAATGGTATAGAATTTAGAAGCCATATAGATGGAAGTAAACATTTTTTTACACCTAAAAAAGTTATAGATATACAACATAACTTAGGTTCAGATATAATGATGATACTTGATGACTTGGTTGCACTTCCAGCTACTCAAGAGAGAATAAAACTAAGCATCGAAAGAACTACAGCTTGGGCAAAAGAGAGCATTGAGTATTTTCGTGCCAAACAAAAAGAAGGTGTTGGTGTTGAGCAAAATATCTTTGCTATCATACAAGGGGGAACAGATAAAGCTTTTCGTACAAAAAGTGCCACTGAACTTTGTGCACTTGATTATGATGGTTTTGCTATAGGCGGACTTAGTGTTGGTGAACTTAACAATGAGATGTACGATACAGTAGAACATACAACTCAGTATATGCCAAAAGACAAACCTAGATATCTTATGGGTGTTGGAACTCCAGAAGACCTTATAGAGAACATTGAGCGAGGCATCGATATGTTTGACTGTGTGATGCCAACTAGAAATGCAAGAAATGGAACTCTTTTTACATCATTTGGTCGTATGAATATAAAAGGTGCAAAATATAAAGAGGACGAAACACCAATAGATAGCGAATGTAAATGTTTAACTTGTCAAAGATATAGCCGTGCATATATGAGTCATCTCTTTCGTGCAAGAGAGATAAGTTATTTTCGTTTAGCAACTATCCATAACCTACATTATTATCTAAATCTTATGAGAGAAGTCAGAGAAGCTATTCTTGAGGATAGATTTTCTGAATTTAAAGCTGAATTTTACAAAAAACGAGGGAAATAAGCTTAGTATAAGCTTATAACCTCTCCATAGATCTCCTCTTTGTCATATAGTGATTTTGTATTGTTTATGATAGTTTTTTTATCTGGATTGAAAAGTATATAACCAACTTTTTTACCTATAATTTTACTAGGATTTATAGATGCCAACTCAACTAACTTCTCCATAGAGATAAGATTTGATTTGACAAGTTTTGTATAGTAAAGTGGTAATGCTTCTTCTAATGACTCACACCCATAAGATGCATTGTAAAATGCTACTTCTTTATTTACTACTGAACTTGGCTGATGTAGAGTTGTTAAACAGTCTATATCACCATTTTTAAGTGCTTCTTGAAGTAATGCCACATCATTTTTAGAAGCTAGTGGTGGGTCTAATTTTGCAGTTGTGTTAAAGTTTGAACAAGCCTCATCAGAATTTAAAAGATGATGCAGTGATACCTCACAACTAACTTTAACACCCTCTTTTTTTGCTTGAGTTATAAGATATATAGAACGAGGTGATGCGATAGACTTAAAAAGTATCTTTATACCAAAATGTCTTGCTATCTCTATCATCCGAGATACATGTAAAACTTCGCTAAGGTCAGCAATACCGGCTAATCCTAAAGAACTACTAATATCACCATCTAACATAACACCACTATTTTTAAGAGAGTTATCTTCTGCTTTACAAAACAAAGTATTGCCATACATCTGAACATATTCGGCTACTTTTATAGCTACATCATTTTTAGCTATGGTACTCATATATGGACTAATAGCACCTTTTTTTAAAAGTATCGCAATATTACTTAAACTCCCATCTGAAAGTAAAGAGTTTATCATCAAGTCAACTTTTGCACCATCTGCATCTCTTTGACCATTTTGAGCAAATTCTAAGTTACCTTCACTATCTATAGCAGGGTCAGAATCAGCATTTAACACTATATGCCCTACTCCACCTTTTTTTGCTACTTGTGAAATTTTTTGTATATTTTTAGAGTTTAAGACACCATCTTTTAGCCGAACATTTAAGTCAACCAAAGCTGGGATAAGATAAGCACCATCAGCTTCTATAATCTTATCTGTTTTATCTTCTATAGTAAAATTACCCTCTCTTAAGCCATCTTTATCGCATATAATTGCATTTTTTATTACCATTATAGACCACCTTTGTTATAATTTTGTAATTATACCGTTTTAAAGGCTATTTATGAAAATCTTAGTGAGTGCATTGGAACATTCTGCAAATGTTCATCTAAAATCTTTAAAAAATGAGTTAGATAATGATGTAGAGTTTATGGGTATCTTCAATAAAGAGTTAGGAAAACCTATCGTTGATCTTCAAACACTCGCTATTATGGGATTTGTTGATGCTTTTAAAAAATTGAATTACTTTTTTAAACTAAATTCTCAGATGGTTGAGATGGCAAAAGATGCTGATAAAGTCTTGCTTATAGACTCATCAGCTTTTAATCTACCACTTGCCAAAAAGATAAAAAAAAGATATCCAAACAAAGAGATTATATACTACATCATCCCTCAAGCTTGGGCATGGAAACCAAAACGGATACCTATACTTTCAAAAACTATCACCCATCTAGCTTCTATACTACCTTTTGAAAAAGACTATTATCCAAAAGATGCTCCTATAACTTATGTAGGGCATCCTTTGCTAGACCAAATAAAAGAGTTTAAAACAAAGCTAAATGATGAGGTAAAAAATCTAGTATTTATGCCAGGTAGCCGTAAAGGTGAGATAAAAAAACTGATGCCTATATATAGAGAGTTGCAAAAAAAACTAAATTTAAACTCTGTAGTTGTTATACCTAAACATTTTTCACAAAAAGATGTAGATGAACTTTATGGTGATATAAGTGGATTTGAGATAAAACACAATGCTCATAGATGCCTATTAGAAGCAGATTTTGCTTTTATTTGTAGTGGTACAGCTACTTTAGAATCAGCCATTATTGCAACACCATTTATACTAAGTTATATAGCTAAACCTTTAGATTACTTTATAGCCTCAAGACTTGTTAAACTTGAGTATATAGGGCTAAGTAACATTATGTTTAGTAAGTTTCAACATCGCTCAATGCATCCAGAGTTTATACAAGATAAAGTAACTCTAAATAATCTCGTAAATGCTTTTGAGAGTTACAATACCAGTAGATTTTTAGATGACTCTAAACTTCTAAGAGAGTATCTAAAACACGGTAGTTCTAAAAATGTAGCTAAGATTATAGAGAGTTAAGTCGTTGCATAAAAACATTAGGCTCAACAAATCCTACTACCGTTTTTGACTTTAAAACATTTAAGTTTTTATCAAAAAAGATTATAACAGGTGGTCCAAAAACTCCGTACTTTTTACTCAACTCTTTTTGAGCTTGAGTATTGTCTGTTAAGTCTGCTCTTATAAGCACAAACTCTTTCATCTTAGCCTTAACATCTGCATCCGCAAAAGTAACCTCTTCTAACTCTTTACAAGCAGTACACCATTTTGCACTAAAATCTAGTAAGATTTTTTTACCTTTGTACTTTTGTAGTTGAGTATCTAACTCTTTTATGGAAGCAACTACTATAAAGTCATTTTTTTGTGATTTTATAGATGTAGTTTTAGTTGAGCTTAAAAACTCTAATGGTTTTTTCATACTCTCTGAGCCACCTAAAACACCTATAAATAGTATAACTGAGTATATAAAAAGTACGATAGCCACACTTCTTTTAAACAGATGATTATCTTTTTCAAACACCCCAAGATAAAGTGCAAAACCAAGCCCAACAAATGAGTAAAGCATCATAGTAACATAACTATCAACCACTTTTTCAAGCATCCATATAGCAACAACGAGCATCATAACACCAAATATAGCCGAGACCATAGTCATCCAAGCACCTGGGCGAGGCATAAACTTACCAGCACTAACACCAACAACTATAAGTGGAACACCCATACCGATACTCATAGAAAAAAGTGCCATACCACCAAGAATAGCATCTCCTGTTTGACCTATATAAACCAATGCACCAGCAAGTGGAGCAGCAACACAAGGACCAACGATAAGTGCAGACAAAAATCCCATAACAGCCACACCAACAACCCCACCACCGTGTGAACTTGAACTAACTTTTGATACAAAAGCATCTGGTAGTTTCAACTCATAGTAACCAAACATACTCATAGCAAGAGCTACAAATACAGCCGAAAAAGAGTAAACCACGAAAGGGTTTTGAAGTGTAGCTTGTAAGTTTGCACCAAAAAGCCCAGCTAAAATACCAGCTATGGTATAAGCAACAGCCATTGATAACACATAAACAAGTGAAAGGAAAAATGCTTTTTTAGTAGTTATCCCCTTACCTTGAGATATGATAAGCCCAGATATGATAGGTATCATAGGGAATACACACGGAGTAAGTGAAAGAAGTAAACCAAAACCAAAAAATGTAGCTAGTATAAGTAAGATATTGCCCGATTTTATAGTGTCGGCTATGCTGTCGGCTTCTGAGAGTTCAACTTTTTTTATCTCTTGTTTATCTGAAGCTAGTTTTGAGGTATCTACACTTAGGTTAAAGGTTTTTTCTAAAGGCTCATAACAAAGCCCCTGTTCTGAACAACCTTGATAAGAGATAGTAAACTTTATATCTTTTACACCCTTTAAAGAAGTATCATTTTTTAAAGTTACTAAAAAAGATGGTGATTTTAAGTAAACCATCTCATCAAAATGCTCAACACCTTTAGGTTTTTTAATATCTTGTATCTCTAACTTACTATCTTTATCTAGTTTAAACTTAACAGTATCTACATAAACATATATATCTTTGGCTAGTTCTAACTTAGCCTCTATCTGCATATCTTGATTTACTTTTACTGATGGTATAAATGCCTCATCTGGCATCAAAAACTTTGGCATTGCATAAAGTGCGACTATTGTACATAGTAAAATTAGTATCTTTTTCATCTTCTCTTCTTGTATTTAATAAATATTACCACGATTACCAGCATCTTCTATGTATATGATTAGATTTTCATCTTCTATATCATATATGAACCTATAATCCCCTACTCTTAACCTAAATCCATATCTACTTTGTAATTTTTTTAGGTCTAATTTTTGATTTTGTGGGTAAGGATTTTGCTGTAATTGTTCAAACTTTGATTTGATTATCTGTTTTTCTTTTGGAGTTCTATTGTTAATAAATTTTATAACTTTTTTATGTAAAATAATTTTATACATAAACTAATCCCAATCTACATCATTTATAGTTCCATAATTTTCAGGATGTAAATCTCTTTCTTTTCTACCATCAACAATACATCTATAATCTTCATCACATTGGTTGATAACTTCTATATCTAAAGGATTATTGATAATTTTAACATCTGATTTTAGATTATTTAACAGATACATAACTTTATCTAATGCTGATTCTTTGATATCAATCGTTAATTGCATCTTATACCTTTTTATAATGATATTTTAGTATTGTATCATTTTTATATTTACAAAAAATAAACTTATACTAAAATAACAAAAAAATGTAAAAAAAAACTAAGTATCAAATTATAAAATATTCGCTATAATTGCAAAAAAATTTTAGGATATTTATGCTTATTCCTGCGGATTTGTTAAAAAATAAAAAAATTCTTTTAGGTGTTACTGGGTCTATCGCTGTTTATAAATCACTCGAACTTGTTAGGTTGTTTGTAAAAGCTGGGGCTGATGTTAAGGTTGTTATGAGTAATGCTTCTAAAAAGTTTGTAACACCTCTTAGTTTTGAAACACTTACATCAAACAAAGTTTTAGATGATACTAATGAATCGTGGGTAGATGAGCATAACCATATAAAGACAACTCAGTGGGCTGATTTGCTTATCATAGCACCCTGCACTGCCAACACCATCGCAAAACTGGCAAATGCTGTGGCAGATAACATCTTGCTACAATGTGCATTAGCATACCCAAATAAAAAGATAATAGCACCATCGGCAAATACAAATATGCTAGATAACCCCATAACAAAAGCAAACCTAAAGATGTTAGCTATAGCCAACTATGAGATAGTAGATACACAAGTAAAAGAGTTAGCTTGTAAAACCGCTGGAGATGGGGCTATGGCTGAACCTTTGGATATATTTTACAAAGCCTGTCGTGAACTTTTAAAAGATGATTTTTATAAAGATAGAATGGTTATGGTTACTGGTGGTGGAACTATAGAGAAGATAGATGATGTTAGATATATATCTAACTTTTCAAGTGGTAAGATGGCATCGGCTGTCGCTACTGCACTTTATTGTTTAGGTGCTGATGTAAATCTCATATCTACTAGATTTCCATCAAACTTACCTAAAGATATGCACACCATAGAGGTTGAGGATTCATCAGAGATGCTAGAGTATCTAAATGACTCTATAAGGATTGCAAAAAAAGGCAAACTCTCAAAAGCTAGTTTGATGAGTGATGAGCATATACAACTTATACAAAAAAAACCATACCTTTTTATGGCAGCAGCTGTAAGTGACTATGTGCCAGAGTTTACTCAAACTGGAAAACTAAAAAAAGAAAATCTTGGAGAGAGTTTTAACCTAAGTCTAAAACAAAATATAGATATATTAAGCTCTATAAACAAAGATGGCATCACAACTATTGGCTTTAAAGCTGAGATGGATAAAGAAAATGCACTTAAAAATGCAACCTCAATGCTAGAGAGAAAAAATTTAGATGCCGTTTGTCTAAATGTACTAGAAAACTCATCTAGTTTTGGCTCTACAAATAACAAGATAGAGTTTATAACCTCAAAAGAGGTAAAAGAGATACCAGAAGCAGATAAACTAAGTGTCGCTTTTGAGATACTAAACTATGCAAAGATTTTATAATGAATAAAGTAAAACATATAGCGATTATAATGGACGGTAACGGTAGGTGGGCTGAACTACAAGGCAAAAAAAGGGTTAAAGGTCATGAGGTTGGTGCAACAGTTGTAAAAGATATAACAACATACTGTTCTAACCATAAAGATATAGAGAGATTAACACTTTATGCTTTTTCTACTGAAAACTGGAAAAGACCTAAACTAGAGGTTGAATTTTTAATGAAACTTATGCAAAGGTATCTTAAAAATGAACTTCCAATTTATCTTGAGAACAATGTTCGTTTTGAGCCTATCGGGGATTTGAGTGCTTTTTCAAAATCTCTTCAAGACACTATACAAGATGTAAAAGAAAAAACTGCTAATTGTGATGGACTTATACAGTCTTTAGCCCTAAACTATGGTGCTAAAAATGAGATAGTACGAGCTGTAAACAGACTTAAAAATCAACCAGATGAGATAACAGAAGAGATGCTATCAAATGAGCTTGATTGTAAAGATGAAGTTGATTTGCTTATAAGAACTGGTGGAGATTGTAGAATCTCTAACTATCTACTTTGGCAACTAGCTTATGCTGAACTTAGTTTTACCAAAGTTTTATGGCCAGATTTTACTACTGAGCATTTAGAAAAAATTATAGAAGATTTTACAAAAGTTGAGAGACGATTTGGTGGTCTTAAGTGATGGAACTATTTGAAGCTCTGCTTTTTGGTGTAGTATTTGGGTCATTTTTAAATGTAGTCATCTTACGGATACCAAAGTATGAAAGCATCATAACAAACTCTTCACACTGCACCACTTGTCATAAAAGGTTAAAATGGTATCACAATATACCACTTTTTTCTTGGTTATTTTTAAGGGGAAAGTGTGCTTACTGCGATGCTAAAATCTCTATACAATACCCACTTATAGAGTTAACTTCAGGACTTATATTTGTAGCCATAGCAGATAAGATGGGTATTGGTTACCCTCAACTTATGATAGGATTTTCCTTTTTAACACTTTTAGCTTTATCTATGATAGACTTTAAGTATAAAATGGTGCCAGACTCACTAAACCTTTTGGCAATAGTTTTTGCTGTGTTTGGAGCTTGGAATATACAAGGTGTATTTTTAAACTTTCAAAATGCCCTACTTTTTGCTGGTGGATTTACACTTCTTAGATTTGCACTATCTTACTACTTAACTTCATCTGTTTATAGAGCTGGACTAAAAACACAAACACCTTGGAACAAACACTACGATAGAACACCATTTATAGAAGCTATGGGCGAAGGCGATATAATGGTTTGTGCTACTATGGGTGCTTTACTTGGTGTAAAACTAACTCTTAGTGCTATATTTTTATCAGCACTTTTAGCTTTACCTGTGATGCTTATGTTAAGAGGTCGCTCAGTAGAAGAACAAAGAGTCCCTTATGTACCGTTTTTAGCACTAGCTACATTTATAGTTTATATATATGATAGCCCTATCTTAGCTTATATAGAGACAAATTACTAGATGAAACAGTTACAAAAATATATAATTAATAATCTTTCTGTACTTTTTTTCTCTGTATTTATGCCACTTTTTGCTATAGCATCTGTTATATTTATGATAAAACTTGCAACTTATACAGCTGTTATACAACTAAGTATTACAGAGATGCTAAAACTTTATATTTTCATACTTCCTGATTTACTTTTCTATACTTTACCTATATCTTTTTTTGTAGCATCTGCTTTATCTCTTTATAAACTTTCAAATGACAACGAGATAATTGTACTTTTTTCATTAGGAATAAGCCCATCTAAGATACTAAAAATACTACTAAAACCAGCACTACTACTTAGTTTGTTGCTTTTTACTATATCTTTTATAATCATACCACATACAACTATACTTTCTAAAAACTTTGTCCAACATAAAAAAAGTGAAGCAAAGTTTAATCTTTCAGCATCTGAGTATGGTCATAAGTTTGGTAAATGGTTACTATATGTTGGAAAAGATAACGATAAAAAGTCTTATTCTGATGTATTTTTATTTAAAAAAGATAAAGATGAAGAGGTAATCATCATAGCTAAAAAAGCACAAATTTTAAATAGTTCAAATATATTAAAACTAAAACTATCAAACGGTCAAGCATATACATACTCAAAAGTGAAATTTTCACAACTTGACTTTAAAACCATGTATATAAATGATTCATTTTCAAACAATCTTATAAAATACGAATCCCCTTTAAAATACTGGTTTTCAGATATAGATAAAAAGAAAAAGAAAAAATGGATTATCATATATAGTATTTTATGTTTATTTCCTATCGTTGTTGTATTTTTAAGTTTAACTTTTGGAATAGTTCATGCAAGACATCAAAAAAGTTATATCTATATATATCTGTTTTTAACTACTATATTTTACTATGGACTAACGATAGGACTTTATAAAAGTTTAGGGTATATAACTATACCACTTATACTTGTATCTTTTAGTATCATATCTTACACAGCATATAGGAAAAATATTGTCTCTAAATTTTAATTGTAAATTTATTGGATACTCTGTCTTGTTAACTTGCTTGTAAGTGTGTAGCTTCTTCTTTTAGTCTTTTAACCTGAGTTCGACAATATAACACCAAAATATAGGGCAACTAAACGGCAATTTTTTATTATTTACCTTATCTTTGGGCATTTTATTGTCGAACTCAGGTTTTTAGCTATCCAAACTTTTATGATAGATTGTCTTGTAACACCTACGACTCTCTTTTGTTGTTTTTGTTTGTTACTGTTATCTTATTATTAACCGTTTTTGTGTATAATATCGAAAATTATATATTTAAGGATGAAAATTATGGG
>Ga0256842_1001360_pt1 | contig 19719 bp, 17 predicted proteins | sample 4559240metaG_FD_185973 | JGI IMG/M metagenome (GOLD analysis project Ga0256842, IMG submission 185973) | Hydrothermal vent microbial communities from Guaymas Basin, Mexico - 4559-240 | ecosystem: Environmental > Aquatic > Marine > Hydrothermal vents | place: Mexico: Guaymas Basin | collected... | reverse complement strand
GTAAAACGGAAAAACAGCAAATGGCCGAGTATGGCGCACACTATGAGCAATGCCAGCTGCTGCCATGCTGCCAGGGGAACGATAAAATCCTGGTTAAGAATAGTCTCTATGGCCTGGGCGTGGCACGAAAGCCCAGGATCGTCGGCATCCTGTACATTGCTTATGCTGGCGGCAAAGCGATCGGCAAATGGTGATTCTACTGTGCGGTAGTGGGTGAACGGTGTGGTAAAAAAATCCTTCTCCGTTTTCAGGGTGCTGCCGATCATGACGATTTTGCCCCTGACCGCAGCGGGGTCGAAATTGCCGTTGACCACGTCGGCGTAGCTCAGACGGGTGAAGACGTGATGATCACCGTAGTAGTTTATCAGCAGATCGGGATAGGGTAGGCGCAACTGCTTCTGTTCCGGGCTACCCAGGGTGAAATAATTGCTGTGAGAAAAATCGAAAGAGTAATCGAGGTTGCGGTAGGTGCGGGCAACCTCCAGTGCAAAGGCCGGCAGTAGTTGCAGGGCGCCGTTGTCCAGCCGGTGAGCGTTAAAAAAATGGATTTTACGCAGGCAACCGTCCTGATCCAGCGGCAGGTCGATAAAGCCGGTACCGATCATTCCTTTTTGAAATGGTGCTATTGGTTCTACCGATCCAAGGCTGGCTACCGAGGAGATGCGTGCCAGTACCACGTTGTTGCAATCGTATATGGTGTCGGCGAGGATTTTGTCGTGACGCGGATCGACCGACGGGGCGGAAAAGATGACATCAAGGGCGATGATTTCGCTGCCGGCGCGGCTGAGGTTGTTCAAGGCGGCGGCCATGTCCAACCGTGACCAGCCGCCATGGCGGCGCCCCAGGCGAACCGCGCTTTTGTCATCCATATATACCAGCACAATGTGACCGGAAGTAGGGCGCGTGCCGCGAATCTTGAAATGAGTGTCGTACATCACCAGATCCAGCCAGGTAAACAGGCCGAAGTGGGTACACAACCACACTGCCGCTACCAGTAGCAGCGTAGCCAGTCGGGCAAGATTGCGGTATCGACCGGTGACTGCTGAGACAGTTTTCATTGCCGACACAGAATTAGCGGCTGCAGATACGTAAAGGCACAGTCGGCAGATATTTCCCCTCAATACCGCCGATGGGGGCGGAGGTGATGATAATAACGCGGCAGTTTTTGAGGATTTTGCTTGCTTCATCTTCGCGGCGCAGTTGTTTGGCATCGCGGTTGCTGATTACCAGGTTGGTGCGGGCAATGCCGCGTACCTGCTGAGCCGTGGCGACAATGTAGCGCGGGCGTTGGCGGCGGGGGCGCGCCCAGGCATTGCTGCCGGGCAGCAGTTGCTGCCACCACGGTTGTTCTTGTGGTTGCCGTTGGTGACGCAGCTCTGCCATGATTTCAGCAGCGCTGGCATTGCTGTGGACGTAACGTGCCATACCGCGCAGGGTATGGGCGCCGCTGTATACCTTGTTCAGATCGTAGAGGGTTTGGCCCGATGATGAGGTTATTTTGGGGAACAGGCTCGGCTGCACTGCGGCGGTGCGTGGTAGCTGGCGGGTATCAATTACCAGCCACGGCGCGTCGCTGTTCTCCATGTTGGCGACCGGATCGGGCAATGGATATTTCTGCCATTGCAGTGGATGGCCCTTGAGTTGCTTGAGCACCGCTGCTGTCAGCCCTTCGACGCCGCGCATGGGTGTTACCAATGTCACTTCAGCGTAGGGGCGGCGGCTGTTGCGGACAAAACGCTGCTGATGGGTGCGATAGTGCAAAAAGGCTTTCAGTTTAAGGACAAAGGTGCCATGGCCGAGCCTTTCCAGCGTGCGCCGGTCGTCTAAGTGCAGGCCGGAGGCCAGCTTGACAATGTTGGCGGCTGCCACCAGTTGGGCAGCGCCGATGGTGCGGCCACGGTTGTTGCCATTATCGGCGGCAAAGGCGCGCCCGGTACCATAGATGTAGCCATTGTCCCAGTCGATCCAACCGTTACTGTGGCGCTCGATGTGGGGGGTAAACAGCTGATCGTTGGCCACTGCCGGTGCGGCAGCCAGCAGCAGTACTGCCAGCAGAAGCGTGAAAAAGCGCATACGAACCTCCCTTAAATTAGATAAAACGAGGTCTATAATAGCATGCCACGCGTCATTTATGCACCTGTTAGCTGTTGCTGGAGACAAAAAAGGGTGAAGACCAGAAGTCTTCACCCTTTTTTCATGCGTTCAAGCTAGTAGAAGAATTACTTCTTGTGGCAGCCGCTGCACTTGGTGGGGCCGTTGTTGTGCTTGTGGCATACTTTGCACATTTTACCGTGAGCAGTTTTCTTGTCTACGGCAATTTTAGCCGGAGTGGCGTCGCCGTGGCAGGCAGCGTTTTTACAGCTGTTTTCAACTTTTTCCTGGTGCATTTTGTGGTCGAAGTTGACATTGCCTTTTTTGCACTCATAGGTGATTACATCACCGGCAAAGGCGGTAGAGGCTGCGAAAGCAACCACAAGCAGAGCTACGATCAGTTTTTTCATGTTTTCCTCCTTGGGGTAAATAAAATTTTCAGCGACGCCAATTTAATGGAAAACGCTAAACCGGTCAAGCCGAAAATTTGCGGCCGATTCACGGAAGGTCAGACAGACACCTGAATCGCTTTGCGTTGCTGGGTTTAAGTGGTTGTCACAGGTGTTGGTTGTTTGCTACTATCACAGTTTACCTGAAAAAGATCGCAGGGAGGTGTGGGGTATGGAACAGAAAATACAGATGCTGCTGGAAACGGTAAAAAAGCTGATCAGGCGTGGTGCCAATGCCAATATTACCAACCTGCTCAGCAAGAGCCATCCCGCCGACATTGCCCACATGTTTCGTTACCTCAGCGCCGGTGAGCAGCGTGTACTGTTTCAGCTCATTGCCGATATCGATGCCGCCGCCGAGGTGCTGGCGGAGATCGATCATACCACCAGTGCTCAGTTGCTGGAGCAAATGGAGCAGGACGCCGTAGTACATGTATTGCAGCATATGTCCTACGACGATGCCGTCGATATCATCCAGAATCTGCCCGAGGAGATGGCGGAGGAGATCCTCGCTGCCATGAAGGATGAGGATTCGGAGGAGATTGAGCAGTTGATGCAGTATCAGGAAGATACTGCCGGCGGTATTATGTCCACCGAGTTTTTCTCCCTGCGCGAGGATGTTACAGTAAAAGAGGCCATCGAAGCATTGCAGCAGGCCCAGGATGTGGAGATGGTATTTTACATCTATGTTACCGATGTCCACAACCACCTGGTGGGGGTGCTGTCCCTGCGCCAGTTGCTCACCGTGCCCCCCGATACCCTGTTGCGCGATATTGTCTCCCCCGATGTGATCAGCGTTCGCGCCGACATGGACCAGGAGGTGGTAGCTCAGCAGGTAGCCAAATACAATATCCTCGCCATCCCCGTTGTCGATGAGCACAACAAACTGCTGGGGATTATCACCGTAGATGACGTAATCGACGTTTTGCGTCAGGAAGCCACCGAGGATATTTACAAGATGGCCGGCGCCAGCCAAGAAGAGCTGATGTACGGCTACAAGTCGTTTCAGATCGCCCGTTTGCGCCTGCCGTGGTTGCTGGTAAACCTGTTTGGCGGTGTGGTTACCGGCTACCTGATGTGGTTGTTCCAGGTGACATTGCAGGAGGTGATCGCCCTGGTTTCCTTTGTGCCGGTAATCACCGGCATGGGCGGCAACGTCGGTGGCCAGTCCGCCACCATTGTGGTGCGTGGTTTCGCCACCGGTCGCATCGACTTTACCACCCTGCGTCAGGTATTGTTCAGGGAGTTTCGTGTCGGACTAATCATGGGTACAGTGTGTGGCTGTACCGTGGCTACTATTGCGGCGGTGTGGCATCACAACGTTTACCTCGGGCTGGTAGTCGGGATGGCCATGGTTACCGCCATGACGGTGGCGGCCACCACCGGCGTGCTGGCGCCGGCATTTTTCAAGCGTATTGGTATCGATCCGGCCATATCCTCCAGCCCATTTGTACAGACCGCCAACGATATTACCGGCATTCTCATCTATTTTGGCACTGCCACCATGTTTATCAGTAAACTGCATTAACGAAATATTGCCGTGAAGTTTGGGACGAAACCGTGTAGCGGCATCATTCTGCGCTATACCAATTATGGCGAAGCCGACCGGATTGTAACCCTGCTGACACTGGAACACGGTATCTGCAGCGGCTTTGCCCGCAATGCCCGCAACAGTCGCAAGCGCTTTGGCGGTGCGCTGCAACCGTTCAACCGGGTGCGGGTCTACTGGCAGCGCCGTCGCCGCGGCGGTCTGCCGCAGATGGCCGAGGTAGAGCTGATAGAAGTGGCCGCGGCGGTGATGAGTGATCTCGATGCCATGGCGCTGGCCGCCTGCGCCTGTGAGCTGGTGGCGGCGCTGGTGCCGGAACAGCAGCAGGTGGAGGATGTCTACACCCTGGTGCTGGCGTTTCTGCGTCACCTGTCGGCGCTGGAAGATGCGCGCCTGGCGCGGCTGCTGTTTGAGCTGCGGCTGCTGCAATTGCTCGGCCTGTTGCCCCACATCGGTCATTGCGCCCGCTGCTGGTGCGCGCTGGAGCAGGAGTGGCTGCGCTTTGACGCCGCCCGTGGCGGCACTTTGTGCTCTGCCTGCAACGCCGGTGGCAGCGGCGTGGCGGTGGCGGCTACCACTTTGGGCAGCCTGGTGCGGCTGCTGCGTGTCGATTATCAGCAGTTTGACAATATCCGTCTCAGCGAACAAACCCTGGCGCAGGCGGTGGCGCTGGTGCGCCAGACTATCCGCCAGCATCTGCCCCGCCCCCTTAAAAGCGAGCTGTTTCTCGAACAGTTGCAGCGCGGTGTCAGTCCAGTTTTGCCTTGACATACAGCGGTGCAATAAGCTAATTATCCCCTTTTTATGACTGTGGTTATTTCGGGTGCGGTGTGCGTAAAAACAGCGTCGTTCCCATCAATGTTTTTCTGCCCGTATGCTGCCGTTCGCCGTCAGCGTTACCGGAGGGTTTACCGTGACATTTCAAGATCTGATTTTGTCGTTACAGAATTTCTGGGCCAAACAGGGGTGTGTCATCCAGCAGCCGTACGATATGGAAAAGGGTGCCGGTACGTTCAACCCGGCCACGTTTCTCCGTTCTCTGGGGCCGGAGCCGTGGAATGTGGCTTATGTGGAACCGTCGCGCCGTCCCACCGATGGCCGCTACGGCGAGAATCCCAACCGTCTGCAGCACTACTATCAGTTTCAGGTTATTCTCAAGCCGGCGCCGCTGGATATTCAGGATCTGTACCTGGAATCGCTGCGCAGCTTCGGTATCGATTCCGCCTGCCACGATATCCGTTTTGTCGAGGATGACTGGGAATCTCCCACCCTTGGCGCCTGGGGACTGGGCTGGGAAGTGTGGCTCGACGGTATGGAGATCACCCAGTTTACCTATTTTCAGCAGGTGGGTGGTATTGACTTAAAGCCGATTCCCGGCGAGATTACCTACGGCTGCGAGCGTATCGCCATGTATATCCAGGGTGTTGACAACGTTTACGATCTGGAATGGGTCGACGGTATCAAGTACGGCGATATCCACCATCAGACCGAGGTAGAATTTTCGGCCTACAATTTTGAGGAAGCGGACGTGGACATGCTGTTCCAGTTGTTCGATATGTACGAGAAAGAGTGCATAAAACTGGCGCAGAAGGATCTGGTCTTTCCCGCCTACGATTTTGTCATGAAGGCTTCCCACGCGTTCAACTTGCTCGATGCGCGCGGGGCCATATCGGTTACCGAGCGCGCCGGTTACATCGGTCGGGTGCGTAACTTGTCGCGCCTGTGCGCCGAAGGGTATGTGGCCCAAAGAGAACGTCTGGGTTTCCCCTTACTGAAAAAGTGATTGATATAACGAACCACGGTGCTGCCGTGGTTTGTACTTTAAGCGTTGTCTGGCGCTAGCGCCAACGAATATATGGAGTAATAACGATGGCTAAAGAACTGTTTCTGGAGATTGGAACCGAGGAGATCCCCGCCGGAATGCTGCCGGTGGCCATGCGTGATCTGGAACGGATGATCCGCAAGGAGCTGGACGGCGCACGTATCGCTCACGGCGAGGTGATCACCATGTCCACGCCGCGGCGGCTGGTGCTGGCAGTTAGTGATGTGGCCGAAGAGCAGCAGCGCCAGGAGCTTAATCTGTCCGGGCCGTCGGAAAAGGTGGCTTTTGACGCCGACGGTAATCCCACCAGGGCGGCACTCGGCTTTGCCCGTTCCAACGGTGTTGATGTAAGTGAGTTGACCGTGCGGGAAACAGACAAGGGGCGCTATCTGTTTTTGTCCAAAGTGGTAGAGGGGCGGCCGGTGGCGGAGTTGCTGCCGGAGCTGCTGCTGAAGATCGTCTCGTCGCTGTCGTTCAAAAAGTCTATGCGCTGGAAAGACCTTGATGTCCGCTTCGTCCGCCCCATCCATTGGATAGCCGCGTTGTACGGCGGCGAAGTGGTGCCGTTTTCCTATGCCGGGCTGGATAGCGGCAAGCTCTCCTATGGCCATCGCTTTATGGCACCGCAGGCGTTTGAAATCACCACCCTGGCAGATTATATCGCCACGGCGCGGGAGCACTTTGTCATTGTCGATCCGCAACAGCGCAAGAAGATTATTGCCGACGATGTGGCGCGGGTGGCCGGTGAGCAGGGGGGCGAGCTCAATGTCGATCAGAAACTGCTCGAAGAGGTAACCTGCCTGGTAGAGTATCCGGTGGTGTTGTGTGGCGGCTTTGACGAAAAATATCTGCAACTGCCCGACGAGCTGCTCATCACCACCATGAAAGAACATCAGCGCTATTTCACCATTGCCGCCGCCGATGGCAAATTGCTGCCAAAGTTTATCACCGTTTCCAACACCCGTCCGCGTGATGAGCAGGTGGTTATCAACGGTAACGAGCGGGTGCTGCGCGCCCGCCTTTCCGATGCCATGTTCTTTTGGCAAGAGGATCAGAAAAAACCGCTGGAAAGTCGGCTGGAAGCGCTCAAGACGGTGGTTTATCAGGCCAAACTCGGTACCAGTTACGCCAAAGTGCAGCGTTTTACCGCGCTGGCCGAGGAACTGGCGCGGCAGCTCGATGCGGAGGTACTGGAGTTGACGCGGCGGGCGGCGCTGCTGTGCAAGTGTGATCTGGAAACCGGCATGGTGTACGAGTTTCCCGAGCTGCAGGGAGTGATGGGGCGGGAATACGCCCTTATCGAGGGGGAAGATCCGCGCGTTGCCAATGCCATCTATGAGCACTATCTGCCGACCCAGGCGGGTGGCGAGCTGCCCAGTGACAATGTGGGTGCGTTTGTCTCCATTGCCGATAAAATCGATACTATCTGCGGTTGTTTCGGTATCGGTCTTATCCCCACCGGGACTGCCGATCCGTACGCTCTGCGGCGCTGCGCCATCGGTATCCTCAATATCATCATCGACAAGGGTTACCGCTTGTCCCTGCCGCGGCTGGTGGAACAGGCGGTGGCGCAACTGGAGGATAAACTGGAACGTGACAGTGCCACGGTGTGTGCCGAGGTGGTTGAGTTTATCCGCCTGCGCTTTGTCAATATGCTTACCGGCCAGAATTATCCGGCGGATATTGTCGAAGCGGTACTGGCGGCCGGGTTTGACGATGTGATTGACGCCCTGCAGCGGGTGCGCGCCTTGGCGCAGATGAAGCAGCAGCCCGATTTTGCCGCCTTGGCGGCAACATTCAAGCGGGTGGGTAACATTATCAAAGGCGGCGTGGATTACGCCGTAGACAGCAATGTTTTCGTGGAGGAGTGTGAGAAAAGACTCTATGCCGGGTTACAGCAGGCGCAGCAGGATGTTACCGCTCTTATGGCTGAGGGGGATTATCCAGGGGTGTTGCGTACTGTTGCGGCTCTGCGAGCCGATGTTGACGCCTTTTTTGACGGTGTCATGGTCATGACGGACGACGAAGCGGTCAAAAATAATCGTCTGGCGCTGCTGACGCAGGTAGCCGGACTGTTTGCCGGGCTGGCAGACTTTTCTCGAATTGCCGCCTGATATTAGCGGGTGGTGCCGTTTGATTAACCTATTTTTCTAGGAGGAAGACTGATGGCAGTCAAGTATGTGTACTTCTTTGGCGCTGGCAAAGCCGAAGGCTCGGGTGAAATGAAAAATCTTCTTGGCGGCAAGGGCGCCAACCTGGCGGAGATGACCTCCATAGGTCTGCCGGTTCCCGCCGGTTTTACCATTACCACTGAAGTATGCAACGAGTACTACAAGAACGAGCGCAACTATCCCGCCGGTCTCAAAGAGCAGGTGGAGGAGAAGCTGCGCGAGGTTGAGCAGCTGATGGGTAAAAAATTCGGCGATGGCGCCAATCCGCTGCTGGTGTCGGTCCGTTCCGGCGCACGCGCATCCATGCCGGGGATGATGGATACGGTGCTCAACCTGGGGCTTAACGATATCACCGTTCAGGGGGTGGTCAAGCAGAGCGGCGACGAGCGCTTTGCTTTTGATTCCTATCGCCGTTTTATCCAGATGTATGCCAACGTGGTCAAGGGGCTCGATGGCGAAGTGCTGGAAGATATTCTGGAGCAGATGAAGAATGACCGCGGCGTGAGCGAGGATACCGCTCTTAGTGCCGCCGACCTCAAGGAACTGGTGACACAGTTCAAAAACAAGTACAGCGAGGAGCTGGGTGAGTCGTTTCCCGAAGATCCGCAAGAGCAGCTGTGGGGTGCCATCGGCGCGGTGTTCGGTTCGTGGATGAACGATCGGGCCATCTACTACCGTCGCCTCAACAATATCCCCGCCGAGTGGGGTACCGCCGTCAATGTACAGTCCATGGTGTTCGGCAACATGGGCGACGACTGTGCCACCGGCGTGGCCTTTACCCGTAACCCCTCCACCGGCGAAAATGTGTTTTTTGGCGAGTTTCTCGTCAACGCCCAGGGCGAGGACGTGGTAGCCGGTATCCGTACACCGCAGCCGATCAACAAGGCTGGCGGCGACGGCAGCCTCCCCTCCATGGAAGAGGTGATGCCGGAGTGCTACGCCCAGTTGATGGAGATTCAGCAGAAGCTGGAAAAACACTACCGCGACATGCAGGATATCGAGTTCACCATTGAGAAGGGCCGCTTGTTCATGTTGCAGACCCGTAACGGCAAGCGCACCGCCAGGGCGGCGGTGAAGATTGCCGTGGACATGGTGAAAGAGGGACTGATCAGTGAAAAAGAGGCGGTGCTGCGCGTGGAGCCGGATCAGCTTGATCAGTTGCTGCATCCCTCCCTCGACCCCAAAGCGCCGAAGCAGGTTATCGCCAAAGGGTTGGCCGCCTCACCCGGCGCCGCTTCTGGCAAGGTGGTGTTCTCCGCCGACGAGGCCGAAGCTGCCAAGGCTGCCGGTGAGCAGGTGATCCTGGTGCGGATAGAAACCAGCCCCGAGGATATCCACGGCATGAACGCCGCCGAGGGGATTCTGACCGCGCGTGGCGGCATGACTTCCCACGCCGCCGTGGTGGCGCGCGGCATGGGCAAATGCTGTGTGTCCGGCTGTGGCGATATCAAAGTGGATTACGCCGCCCAGCAGTTCAGCGACAAAAACGGCAATGTGGTCAAAAAAGGTGATGTTATCACTCTGGATGGCTCCAGTGGCGAGGTGATGCTCGGTGTGGTTCCCACCGTCAAGCCGCAACTTACCGGCGACTTTGAAAGCCTGATGAACTGGGTTGACCAGTTCCGCCGCCTCAAGGTGCGTACCAATGCCGATACGCCCGCCGATTCCGCCGTGGCGCGTACTTTTGGCGCCGAGGGGATCGGCCTGTGCCGCACCGAGCACATGTTTTTTGAAGGGGAGCGCATCATGGCGGTGCGCGAGATGATTCTCGCCGAGGATCTCGATGGTCGCAAGCAGGCGCTGGCCAAGATTATCGACATGCAGCGCGCCGATTTCCTCGGTCTGTTCCGCGAGATGAAGGGGCTGCCGGTTACCATCCGTCTGCTCGATCCGCCCCTGCACGAGTTCTTGCCCAATACCGCCGCCGAGATTGCCGAGTTGTCGCAGTCCATGGGGGTAAGCGAGGAAACCCTGCGCCAGAAGGTGGAATCGCTGCATGAGTTCAACCCCATGCTTGGCCATCGCGGTTGCCGCCTTGGTATCACTTATCCCGAAATCTACGATATGCAGGTGCGCGCCATCATGGAAGCGGCCTGTCAGCTGGTAAAGGAAGAGGGCTACGATATCGTGCCGGAGATTATGATTCCCCTGATCTCCGAGGTGAAGGAGCTGGAGATTCTGCGTGCCAATACGGTGCGTGTGGCCAACGCCGTGTTGCAGGAATACGGCGTAAAGGTGGAATACCTGGTAGGTACCATGATCGAGCTGCCGCGCGCTGCTCTTACCGCCGACCAGATTGCCACCCAGGCAGATTTCTTCTCTTTTGGCACCAACGATCTTACCCAGACCACCTACGGTTTGTCGCGTGACGATGCCGGCAAGTTTTTGCCGTCGTATGTGGCGCAGGAGATCTACCCCGCCGATCCGTTTGTCGCCATCGACCAGGACGGTGTCGGCCAGCTGGTGAAGATGGGCTGCGAAAAAGGGCGTGCCACCCGCTCCAACATCAAGTTGGGTATCTGCGGCGAACACGGCGGCGAGCCGTCCAGCGTAATCTTCTGCCACAAGATCGGCCTCGATTACGTCTCCTGCTCACCCTACCGGGTTCCCATCGCCCGACTGGCGGCGGCTCACGCGGCGCTGCTGGAGGAGTAGCCGTTCTGGCCGGTTGGACAGAGTAATTGTTGCAAAAAGGCCTCCGCATACCTGCGGGGGCTTTTTTGCAAGTGCCTGTTGGGACTTACGGATCGAAGCGTAAAATGACCGCTTGGGATGGGAGCAAATCTTTGGCAAGCTCAACAGACCCTGGAATGGTGCGCGGCTGTGCCGCGTTTGACAATAACGCAGTCCATGGGACAACTAATTTACCGTTTCTTGCTGATATGGTATACCTGTCATTGACTTTCGTTCTTTTATCGCGTGGTATATGCTGCGAAGATATAAAGTGACAAATGTGCACGTAACCGGGGAGGATAACAGGTTTGAATCTGGTGATGAAAAGATGTTTATTTATCGTGGTGAGCATACTTTTAGTTGCTGTGTCGGTATCAGCCAGCGTCAGTGGCGATACCGAAGTAGTGGTTGAAGGGTGCGGCTCCACCATGAATGCCGCGTTGCTGGACGCCAAACGCGCTGCTGTAGAGCAGGGGGTTGGCACGGTGCTGGTATCGCAGACCGAGATAGAAAACTTTACCCTCAAAAAAGATCTGGTGCTTACCAAAACCAGTGGGGCCGTGCGCCGCTATGAAAAACTGGGCACGCGTAAGGAGGGTGATGACCAGTGTGTCACCATTCGCGCCGTGGTTTCCCTGGACGATATTCGTGCCGATCTGATGGCGTTGCACATTCTGTTGGAATCGATGCAGCGCCCGCGTATGCTGGTGCTGATGGAAGGGGATAATGCCAAGGCGGCGGAGAGTGAAATTGTCGATTATCTCACCAGCAAGGATTTTGATGTGGTGTCGCCAGCCATGGTTGCCACTTTGCACCGGTACAAGCAGGAGCAGATTCGCAAGGCCATAGCCGGTGATCCGGTGGTGGCGGCGAGAATCGGTGCCGATAACGGTGCCGAATATATTCTTATCGGTCAGGTGAAGGCCAATCCACAAAAAAACAACCTGCTCTCCGGCAGCGGCATGTACTCGGCGCAGGCGCAGATAAGCGCCAGGGTTTATGATTGTTCCAATTCCCGTATTATCACTGCAAAAAACGCCCGTAGCGCCATGGCGCACCTGTCCCAGGAGGCCGCGTTGCAGGGGGCGGTGCTCAAGGCGGCCAAACGGCTGATGGATCGCAAATTATTTGAAACCATTGTTACCTCGTTCCAGAACCAGGTGAACAACGGCTATACCTTGGACGTTACTGTGCGCGGTCTGGGCAGTTATTCCCAGCAGAAACAGCTGCTGGAGATGCTGCGCGGCCTCGATGGTGTACGCAGTGCCAACAAACGGCGCTTTGCCTCGGGCGAGCTGCAATGCGATGTGGTTTACCAGGGCAATGTCGACAGCTTTTGCGAAGCGGTAGACGGAAAAAAACTGGCTGACGGTAAACTGGCAGTAACCACAGTTGTCGGTAAGCGGATAGTTGTGGAAGTAAAATGATGTGCCTCAGGGAGGGGGTTGCTGTTATGTTCAGACGTTTGTGTGTATTTGTTTTGCTGCTGGCGGTGCTGGCGCCTGCGGCTCATGCCGATTTTAAAAAAACCAAGATTGCCGTACTCGATTTTACCTTGCAGGGCAGCAATTTTGAAACCAAGGATATGGGTAAAATCGTTGCCGAATGGTTTATTACTGCCATGGTTAAAGAGGGGCGTTTCGAGGTGGTGGAACGCAGTATGCTGGAAAAAATTCTGGCGGAGCAAAAACTGGCCATGAGCGGAATTATCGACCAGGATTCTGCTTCTCAGTTGGGTAAGATTCTCGGCGTTAAAGTTATCATCAGTGGCAGCGTGATGAAGCTGCGCAACGTTACCGAAATTAACGCCCGTATTATCGACGTGGAAAGCGCCTCCATCATAGCTGCCGAAAACGTCAGTAGCACCAACACCACCAGTTTGCAGCGCCTGGTGGTGCAGATGTCGGAAAAAATCATCAAGAACTTTCCCCTCGAAGGTTATGTTGTGCAGCGCAAGGGCAAGGAATTACGCATAGACCTGGGTCGTCGCGCCGGGGTTAAGCAGGGGATGGAGTTCATTGTCTATAAAGAAGGCAATGTAATCAAACACCCGAAAACCGGCGAAGTGCTTGATGTGGAGCAGATTGAGACCGGCAAGATCAAAATAGTGTCGGTGCGCGGCAATATTTCCAAGGCCACCATTGTCAAGGAGACCAGTCCTAACGCCATCACCTACGGTCAGATGGTCAAGAGCTTGCGCGGGCCACTGAAACCGTTGCCTAAGGTTAGCAGTCATCGGGCGAGTAGAGCTAAAAAAGCGGTAAAACGAACGGTGAAAAAGGGCAAGTCGGCACCGGCTTTAAGTGGTAAAGCGGCGCAGTATGCCCGCCAGTTGCGTAGTGGTAATGCCCTGTCGCAGCGCGATGCAGCCAAACGGATTATCCGGGCGCGGATGTTCCAGACTGCACTTATGAACGAGGTGGAAAAAGCGTTGCTCAAAGGCTACAAAAAAGATGGCGGGCGCAACCAGATTGATGCCATGGCGTGGTTGTGCAAGGTGCTGGGCGCGTCCGGCAACAGCAGGTACCGCAAAACCCTGTCCAGGGTTGCCAAAGATGGTTCGTCACGCAAGCTGCGTGGCTATGCGTCAAAATCGTTGTCAATGTTATAAATTTGTGTTATCAACGCAGCGTCTATTAGCGCTGTCTATTCAAAAGTCGGTAAGGTTTATCCTGTGCGGGGTTGCTGCTTATGACTGGTTATGTGGGAGAGTTGCATGGCGGTGTCGGCGCGGCGCTCTGTCCGCTGTGCAAGAGTGACGAAGCGGTGGCGTTCAGTTGTGATGAGGTGCGTTGTTATTATCGTTGCCCGCGTTGCTCCATGGTGTTTGTGGCGGCGCATGATTTCGTATCGCCTGAGCAGGAGCGGCGTATCTACGATCAGCACCAGAACGATCCTGCCGATGCCGGTTACCGTGAGTTTCTGGCGCGCTTGAGTGAGCCGCTGTTGCGTTTGCTTCTGCCGGAGAGCTACGGTCTTGATTTTGGCTGCGGACCTGGGCCCACCCTGTCGCTGATGTTGGAAGAGCAGGGGCACACGGTGCGTATCTACGACCAGTTCTATGCTGATGATCGCAGTGTCTGGCGTGATTACTACGATTTTATCACTGCCACCGAAGTTGTCGAACATCTGCGTGATCCCCATTTTGAACTCAACCGCCTGTGGCATCATGTAAAACCGGGAGGCTTGCTGGCGCTGATGACCAGGGTAGTTCCTTCTCAGCGCGATTTTGCCAACTGGTATTATAAAAAAGATCCCACCCATATCTGTTTCTACGCCGTCGAGACGTTTGCCTGGTTGGCTGCGAGCTGGAAGGCGGAAATTGTCTATGGCGAGGGCGGAGTAGTGATAATGCGTCGTGCGGAAATATAGCTGTCAGTGTTGTAGTTGATACTATTTCTGGAGATATGAATGATGAAAATTGTGGTGCTTGACGGTTATACCATGAATCCGGGCGATTTGGACTGGGGTAAACTGCGCCAGTTGGGTGAGTGCGAAATTTACGAGCGTACCGCGCCACACCAGGTATTGGAACGCTGCGACGGTGCTGAAATTGTTCTGACCAACAAAGTGGTGCTGGGCGAGGAGCATTTTGCCGTCCTGTCGCAGTTGCGCTACGTTGGTGTACTGGCCACCGGCACCAATGTGGTGGATGTTATGGCGGCGCGCGAGCGCGGTATTACTGTTTGCAACGTACCGGCATACAGCAGCCGTTCGGTGGCGCAGATGGTATTTGCCCTGCTGCTGGAGCTTACCCAGCAGGTGGGGTATCACAACCAGCGTGTGCACGAGGGGGCGTGGTGCGCCAGCACCGATTTCTGTTTTTGTGAGCGACCACTGCTGGAGTTGGATGGTCTGATTATGGGGATTGTCGGTTTTGGCCGCATCGGGCGCTGCGTGGCGCGTATTGCCGGCAGTTTTGGCATGACGGTGATTGTCAATACCCGCCACTCCTATCGTCACGAGGCGCTGCTGCACGCTGACGGGCCGGTGAGCGTGGAGCTGGACGGCCTGTTTGCCATGGCTGACGTGGTCAGTCTTAATTGCCCCCTCAACGCAGACAGTGAACTGATGGTCAACGCCGAGCGCCTGGCCATGATGAAGCCCGGCGCCCTGCTCATCAATACCGCCCGTGGCGGCCTCATCGACGAGGAGGCGCTGGCGCAGGCACTGCGCGATGGCGTGTTGGCCGGAGCCGCGCTGGATGTTCTCAGCAGCGAACCACCGGCGGTGGACAACCCCCTGCTCACAGCACCCAACTGCATCATTTCTCCCCACTTGGGCTGGGCTACGACGGCGGCACGTCAGCGATTGCTGGATGTGACCGTTGAAAATATCCGCGCATTCTGCGCCGGTGAAGCACAGAATGTGGTAACGGCCTGATTTACTCTGCCTGCTTAAAATTGCCAAGCAATGCTTTGATGCTGGCGCTGCGTTCGCTGTCCAGGCGCCTGCTGCGCTGTGCCAGCTCCACAGTCTGGCTGGCCAGCTGGATGTAGATGTTCAGTAGCTGTGGCTGCCGTTGTTTCAGTGCGTCAAGATGGCTGGCAACGGTGGTGCTGTCGCCACGGACAATGGGGCCGGTCAGAGCCTGTTCTCCCCCCATCTCAAGAGTATTGTTCAGTGCTGCCTCCACAAGTGGCCGCATAACCGCCAGAGCAATGCCGCCGTCGCCGCAGGCGGCGAGCAAACCGGCGCTGGCGTCGAGCAGGGTGGTGACAAAGTTGGCAGCCATGCAGGCGGCGGCGTGGTAGAGCGCTTTGTCGCTACTGGCAATGGTAAATGCGTTACAACCGAGGTCGGCAGCTATTTGCCGCCCCAGCGGGTAAGCTGTGGCATCGCCTTCAATGGCGCAGTAACTGCCCGGCAGTCGTTCCAGTCCGCTGGCGGCAGAGGCGAAAGTCTGCAGCGGATGCAGCGACAGCAGCGCACTGCGACAATTCTTCGTGCGCATGACCTGTGCCGGATGCAGGCCGCTGAAGTGGATGATGGTGCAGTCGCTGCCGGGGGCGGCATTGGCAAACAGCTCCCGCGCTACCGTGGCGATCTGGTCATCGCCCACAGCCAGTAGAATCAGCTGTGCCGAGGCACAGCGGCGTATATCGGTGGTGGCCATCAGTTCAGCACCGATAAATTCCGCCGCTGCGCGCGTGCGTTGTAAATCGCGTCCTACCACAGCGGCAATGGGATATCCACACCCGCGCAGCCGGGCGGTCACAGCCTGGCCCACCCGTCCCGGGCCAATCAGCGCCAGGCGAGGTTTCACTTTACGCTCACCTTCAGACTGCCGACATCTTCAATCCATGCTTCCATCACATCGCCACTGTGTACCGGGCCCACACCCGCCGGGGTGCCGGTGAGGATGACATCGCCAGCATCAAGGGTGAAAATGGAGCTGACATAGGCGATAATTTCCGGCACTTTGCGCACCATGCAGGCGGTGGTGGAATCTTGACGCAGCTCGCCGTTTACCCGTAACTGGATGCCGAGGTTGTGCGGGTCGCCGACCTCGTACTTGTTTTTAAAGATTGACAGCGGACACGAGGTGTCAAATCCCTTGGCAATCTCCCACGGATAGCCTTTTTCTTTAAGTTTGGCCTGGGTGTCGCGCAGGGTCATGTCGATGGCGACGCCATAGCCGTGGACATAGTCCATGGCGGTCTCGACGCTGACATTCTTGCAGCGCTGGAATATCAGCACCGCCAGTTCCACCTCGTGGTGGCAGTTGTTGGAATAGGCGGGGATTTCCACCTGACCGCCGGGGTAGACGAGACTGCTGGCCGGTTTGATGAACAGCACCGGTTCTTCCGGCACCTCATTGCCGAGTTCGGCGGCGTGTTCAACGTAGTTACGTGCCAGACAGACGATTTTGCCGATGGGGGTGGGGAAATCGCCGCCTTCAAGAAATGCCTGATAATGACTCATGCTGGTTGCTCCTTCGGGTTGATGTAGCAGGGTTAATCGATTTTGGCGGTGGGCAGCGCCCACTTATGACGGATGGCCAGCAGACGCAGTGCAATTACTGTTGCCGCCGCCAGCACGGTAGCAAAATTGTGGTTGAACGCCTGGATTTTAAGGATGGCGAACAGCAGGCCACCAGCGATGCAGGCGGAGGCGTAGACCTCTTTGTGCAAGATCAGCGGTACCTGGTTGGAGAGTACGTCGCGAATAACGCCGCCAGCGGTGGCGGTGATAACGCCGAGGATGATAGAGCTGAGAACACCGCAGTCGTATGCCAGCGCCTTGGCGGTGCCGAGTACCACAAAGGTGGCCAGGCCGACGGCATCGAAATAGAGCAGGGCGTCGTGATAGCGGCTTAAGTGGCGGTGCGTGAAAAATGTCAGCAGGGAGAACCCCAGCGAAACATAAAGATAGGTTTCGTTTTCAAAACAGAACGGCGGGGTCGCGCCCAGCAGCATATCGCGCAGGGTGCCGCCACCGATGGCGGTTACCATCCCCAGCACTAGCACGCCGAGCAGATCCATCTTGCGCTGGATGCCGGCTAGCGCGCCGGAGATGGCAAAGGCGGCGGTGCCGGTGAGATCGAGAAAGTAGAGTAGATTCACAGTGCGCCTCTTTCGTGTATAATAGCAGCCCTGTCGCATACTGCGGCAGGCGCTCCTGCCGCCAAAGAATAGCGTTTTGGCGACGTAAATGCAACGAAACCGGCAGATTGCTGCCAGAACAGTGAGACCACGATGTTTTTCCCCATGGGCGATCTGCCCAAAGCGCCCGGGCGTGCTTACGCCAACATGACTCTTGTCGCCATCAATGTGGCGGTGTTTGTGCTGATAACCATTCCGCTGGCGGCGGCGCGTCCCGATATGTACGATCCGTGGCTGGCGGAATATCTGCGTCGCATGGGGGTATACTCGCCCATGAGCGCCCGTATTGCCCTGCAGCACATCAGTGCCTACGATGTGTTCGTGTTTCATTACGGTTTCAAGGCGGCGCAGCCGAATTTGCTCAGCCTGTTTGTCTCGCTGTTTCTGCACGGCGGTTTTATGCACCTGGCTGGCAACATGCTGTTTTTGTGGATTTTCGGTCAGAATGTGGAGCATCGTCTCGGTCCGTGGCGTTACCTGCTGGTGTATTTTGTTACCGGTGTGGCAGCCACGCTGTTTTTCGCCATGTTTACGCGAAATTCCTATGCGCCGCTCATCGGAGCATCGGGGGCGATTTCGGGGATTCTCGGTTGTTATTTCATCTGGTTTCCGCGCAATAAAATCAAAACTTTTGTATTTCTGTTTCCGCTTTTGATGACCACCTTTTATCTGCCGGCGCGGCTGGTGCTCGGTTTTTATCTGGTGGTGGATAATTTGTTGCCGTTTCTTTTTAGTGGCGGCGACGGTGGTGGCGTGGCTCATGGCGCTCATCTTGGTGGTTTTTTTGCTGGAATGGGGTTGGCGTGGTTGACGGCGTCTCTGCCCGGTATGCAGCGTGGTCGTCAGTTGCGTCAGCAGCAGCCGGAGTTTCAGTTTCATTACGACAACAGTTCCATAACTGTTGCTCAGCGGCTGCAGCAGTTGCTGGACGCGGGGAATTATCCGGCGGCGGTGAGCTTGTATTTCTCCCTCAAGGGGCGGGCGCAGCGTCTGCACGTTACTGCTCAGCAGGCGATTCGTCTGGGTGAATATCTGTTGGAGCAGGGTGATTACGCCGCCGCTTTGTCGCTGTTTCGTCGTTTTATCGCCGAGCGGCCCAACGATCCGCTGCTTGATCGCGCTTTTTTCGGTGCCGGCGTGGCGTTGCTCAACAGTGCCAACTCTCTGCCCAGTGCCCATCAATATTTTCTTGCCGTGCTCGATGTTACCCGCGATGAACAACTGGCGCAGCAGGCACGTCACTACCTAGCCATGATTGACCCGCGTATCGCCGCCGCCGGGCTGTATCGCTAGATAATCGCCATCCGGGCGACAGACACCCGCTCCGGTAACGCCGCCGCGCCTGCGTGAGGTGTTTTGTTGTAGGCCGTCGCGGCAGCGTTACCTGTTTGCTTGATTAGGCTGGTCTGTTGGCATATTATGCCAATAAATTGCCGGAAGGAGACTGTATTATGCCAACACGTAATGTTGTGTTAACCGATCACCAGAATATGCTGGTTGAACGGCTGGTGTCATCGGGGCGATATCAGAATGCCAGCGAGGTATTGCGCGAAGGGTTGCGTTGTGTCGAACGGATGGAGCAAGAGTACGAGGCGCGTCTCAGCGCCTTGAAGGAAGCAGTACGCGTTGGCGAGGGCGATCTGGTTGCGGGGCGCTATACCACTTGCACGACAATGGACGAGCTTGAACAGCACCTTGACAATTTGGCGCGGCGCTCACTGGATGTGTGATGACCACAACCTGGACCGTGCGCGTTACTCGCGCTGCTGAAGATGATTTTCAGCACATTCTGCGTTGGACTGTCGCCAATTTTGGTCGGCGCCAGGGTAAAATCTACGCCAAAACACTATCTTTGGCCATAAGTGCTTTGTCTCGGGGGCCGGATATTCCCGGTGCCAGACGGCGCCATGAGATCAGCCGCGCTGTTTACTCTCTCCATGTGGCCCGCGCCGGTCGCAAAGGACGTCATTTTGTGTTGTTTCGGGTCAGTAGTAATGCTGCCGCACCCGCCATAGAGGTGTTGCGTATACTTCATGAAACGATGGATATTGAGCGCCATCTGTCATGACCGGGGTGTGGCCGCCGCGCCTGCATATGGTGTTGTGTTGTTGGCCGTCGCGGCAGCGTTCCCTGCGCGGGACGCATGAACCCGTCCATGGGTGCTTGACTGTCGCCATCCGGGCGACAGACACCCGCTCCGGTAACACTGCCGCGCCTGCGTGAGGTGTTGTGCTGTTGTAGGCCGTCGCGGCAGCGTTCCCTGCGCGGGGCGCGTGAACCCATCCATGGGTGCTTGACTGTCGCCATCCGGGCGACAGACACCCGCTCCGGTAACGCCGCCGCGCCTGCGTGAGGTGTT
>Ga0256842_1001358_pt1 | contig 19768 bp, 23 predicted proteins | sample 4559240metaG_FD_185973 | JGI IMG/M metagenome (GOLD analysis project Ga0256842, IMG submission 185973) | Hydrothermal vent microbial communities from Guaymas Basin, Mexico - 4559-240 | ecosystem: Environmental > Aquatic > Marine > Hydrothermal vents | place: Mexico: Guaymas Basin | collected... | reverse complement strand
TGATGTGGCTACCAGTGGCTCGTCGATCTTGAGGTCGATTGAGGTTCTGCGTAGTGAAGGCTTTGTTGTGAATCGAGCAGTTGTTATTGTTGATCGAGAAGAAGGTGCAAAGGAGGCACTTGCGAAGGTGGGTGTGGATCTATTTAGTCTGTTTTGCCGTTCGGATTTGGTATGATCAATATATTTCCTTTCCTTATTATTGTGCTTGGTTTTCTCCTTGGGGGTTGTGCTGGGCCATCAAATCTTTCGAATACAGGTTTGACTCCTAAGATTGCAGAGAGAAGGCAAGGGGAGAATGCCCAAGAAAGGTTTTGTATTTCCTGTAAGTATTCCCAGGTTGGTTCAGATAAGACAGGATTGATTCAAACCTATAATGTAGATGGGGTGAGGGTTAAACTTATCTGTGATTCGGAATGGGTGAGGATAAACCAAGAGAATATTCGCCTTCCATATCCTACTAAGTGTGAAACGGATAAGGTTTGGGTGAGTCCGTCAATACTATCATATGTGAAGAACATATCTACATTTGGGCTTAACCGTACTGTGAAGGTGGTAATTGACCCCGGTCATGGAGGGAAAGATCCAGGGGCTATGGGAAATGGACTTAGGGAGAAAGATGTAGTGCTGGATATTGCCCAGAGGTTGGCTAAGTACCTGCGTCGTGCTGGAGTTAAGGTATATATGACGCGCAATTCAGATGTTTTTATACCTCTAAAGGAACGGGCAAGAAAGGCGAATAATATAATGCCAGATGTGTTTGTAAGTATTCATGCCAATGCCAGCCGTAATAGGACAGGGAAAGGTGTAGAGGTCTATTATGTTTCAGAAAAGATTAATGATTCGGTTCGAGCGGTAGTTGCTAAGGAAAATTCGGTTTTGAGATTTGAAAACGGGCAGGCCGATGGAGAGATTAAACAGATCTTGTGGGATATGATGCATACAGAAAATCGGGCAGAGTCAAGGAAAATAGCCCAGTCCTTGGCCAGAAACATATCCCAGATAATGAATAGCCCTAATAGGGGAGTGAAAGGGGCACCGTTTTATGTCCTTAAATGGACGAATGTCCCTTCGGTGTTGATAGAGGTTGGTTTTGTTTCCAATCCAGAAGAAGCAAGAAAGTTGTCTGATCCGGTTTATCGTGATCGTATTGCCCGGGCTATATTTGAAGGCCTTATGGCATACTTTAGTAATCTTAGGAAGGAAGAGTTGAGGCATTAATAGACCAATGTTAAATGTTTCAGGTAATAATGCTATAGGGGTTTTTGATTCCGGATTAGGTGGATTAACGGTGGTTAGAGAGATAATCCGACTCCTTCCGGAGGAGGATGTAGTATACTTTGGGGATGTCGCTCGTCTTCCTTATGGAAATAAGTCACGGGAGACTGTTATAAAATTTTCGGTGGAGAATAGTTTATTTTTACTCTCCCGCGGGATAAAACTGTTGGTGGTGGCTTGTAATACGGCTACTGCTTTGGCCTTAGAGTTTCTGCAATCTATATTTTCGATACCAGTGGTGGGGGTTGTGGATCCAGTGGTGGAGAGGGTAGCAAAGATGTCACCTAATGAGGTGGCGGTAATAGGCACGGTTTCTACTATAAGGAGCGGGGTATATCAGTCTCGATTAAGAGAATTTGGTGTTTCAAGGATTAATGCCAAGGCCTGTCCACTTTTGGTACCAACAATAGAGGCAGGATATGTTGGAAGGCCAATTTGTGATGAGATTATAAGAGACGAGATATCTCCGGTATTGGGCAGGAATACGGATCTGTTATTGCTGGCTTGTACGCATTATCCTATAATAAAGAGGAGAATAAAGACTCTTTTCCCTAAGGTTAGGATTGTGGATTCAGCCTTGCCAACGGCAAAGGCAGTGAAAAAACTTTTGGATGACTATGGTATTAGAAAAAAACATGGAGTGGGTACGTTAGAACTTTTTGTCTCGGATATGCCAAATGATTTTGAGGCGATTGCGAGAAAATTTCTTGGTAAGGATATGGATGATGTAAAGGTAAGGAAGGTGGGAGATGTTTTATATTAAGGTAAAAGGGTATTTTTCAAGTGCGCATAATCTCAGGAATTATCACGGATCGTGTGAAAATCTGCATGGGCATAATTGGGTAATTGAGGCCGTTTTTAAAGGGAAACATTTGGGCCAAGGTGGTATGTTGATTGATTTTCGGGAGGCGAGGGAATTGTTAAATGAGGTCCTTGATTATCTGGACCACCGATACCTGAATGATTTGCCCCCATTTAAGGAGATAAATCCGACTTCTGAGAATATAGCCCGTTATATTTTTAAGGAATTGGATAGAAGACTAAAGGAGAAGCGTGTGATTTCTGTCAGTGTGCATTTGGTTTCTGTATGGGAAAACGAACGATCTTGCGCGATATATGGAGAGGATGAGGAGAAATAGGTTGGCTAAAAAATATTCGGCGATCGTACTCCTTTCAGGAGGGCTTGATTCTTCAACCTTGCTTTACTATGTTAAAAGAAATTACGAAGTTTTGGCCCTGGTCTTTCTTTATGGGCAGAGGCATAGTCGGGAGTTGAAATCGGCATTGGAATTGGCTAAACGGACTGGTGTAGACGTAAAAAAGGTAAAGATCCCGTTCCCGGAGATAGGGAGTGCCTTGTTAGACGAGAGGTTGAAGTTGCCTACTCGGTTGTCCAAGAAGATCCCTATTACCTATGTTCCAGGTAGAAATATAGTATTTTTATCCTTAGCAGTATCTTATGCAGAGGCCTATGGCATTGATAAGATATTTATTGGAGTCAATGCTATCGATTATTCAGGGTATCCGGATTGCAGGCCAGAATTCATAAGGGCATTCAATAGAGTGATAAAGGTGGGCACAAAGCAGGGTGTTGAGGGGAAACAAATAAAGGTCCTTGCCCCATTTATCAATATGAGTAAAGCAGATATAATTCGAGTAGGACTATCTTTGGGCGTGCCTTATGAACTGACTTGGTCATGCTATGCCGGAGGGGATAGGCCCTGTGGTAAGTGTGATAGTTGCAGGTTGCGGGCAAAGGGATTTCGCGAGGCAGGAGTGAATGACCCATTGCTCTCCCATTAAGGCAAAGGTTTCAGACTTATTTGTTTCCGTTCAAGGCGAAGGGACATTTGTTGGGGTGAGACAGGTCTTTGTGAGACTGAGTGGATGCAATCTTAACTGTAATGGGTGCGATACCGATTATTCTTTCCGATTTACTGCGGATTGGAAAGATATTTTGGATTTTATAGAACAAAATAATCCGATTCATTCTGTTGCAATAACTGGAGGGGAACCACTTTTGCAATATCAGTTCCTCTCTCAATTTTTACCGCGCCTCAAGGATAGGGGGTATAAGGTTTATTTGGAGACGAATGCCACCTTGCCAGATGCATATTCTTTGGTTGCCAATTGGATTGATGTAGTCTCGGCTGATGTAAAAATTCCTTCTGTTTGGAATATAGGGGAACAATGGGATGTTCATAGAAGGTTCTTAACCCAGGTTAGTCTTAAATCTATGCTTATAGCAAAGGTAGTCTTGTCTTCTAAAGTGCAAGAGGAGGATTTTGAGCCATTGGTAGACTTGTTGTTTTCGATAAGGCGTGATATGATTGTTGTGCTTCAGCCAATGTGGCCAGTGGATGAACTTTGCTTGAAGATTTGTATGCTTTGGCAGGAAAGGTTAATGCGGGTTTTGGACAAAGAGGTGAGAGTTGTCCCTCAAGTGCATAAGTTTTTGGGGGTGAAATAGGATGTCACGGGGAAAAAAGAGTGATTACGAAGGAAGGCAAGAGTACGTTCGCACGATGAAATTGCCTCCAATTGAGGTTTGGGAAAATAAGTACCCAGATAGGGATTATAAGATCCATTTAGATATATTGGAATTTAACTGTATCTGTCCTAAGACTGGTCTGCCTGATTTTGCCACATTTGAGTTAGATTACATCCCGGATAAGTGGTGTATTGAACTAAAATCGCTGAAATTATACCTTACCGCTTATCGAAACGTAGGTATATTCCATGAGCATGTGGTTAATAGGATAGTTGATGATTTGGTTGCTGTGTGCAAGCCAAGGTATCTCAAGTTAAAGGGAATATTTAATATTCGGGGAGGAATCCGAACTACAGTGGAAAGGGAGTATATTAGGGATGAGGATAGCGATAGGGAGTGACCACGCGGGTTTTAGGTTGAAAGAGAGGATAAAAGGATACTTATTAGGCATAGGCGTAGAGGTCCTTGATTGTGGGACATTTTCAGAGGACTCCTGTGATTACCCTATATTTTGCTACTCGGTAGCGCAGAAGGTAGTTAAAGGCAGGGCGAGGTTTGGCATTCTTATCTGCAAGACCGGAATTGGCTCGAGTATTGCTGCAAATAAGGTGAAGGGGGCCAGGGCTGGATTGTGCCATAACGAGACTGCTGCAAAACTCACCCGAGAACATAATCATAGCAATATCTTGGTGATGGGGTCTATGTTTGTGAGTTTTTCTAAGGCGAAGCGTATCATAGAGGCATTTTTTTCTGCTCAACCTCAAAGTGGCCGACATAGGCGAAGGGTAAACGAGATAAGAATGATAGAAGATGCCACTTTACTTAAAGAATTTCAACTGCCAAGGTGTCGGAGGTACCGGCCTTGTTCTGGGTAATTTTATCCCATTCGGGACAAAATATCGTAGACTGAGATTGAAGGAGGGTTCTGAGTGATTAGTAAGCAAGATGTCTCTGCGGTAATTTTGGCTGCGGGTAAGGGAAAGCGGATGAAATCTTCTTTACCAAAGGTATTGCATAAAGTTATGGGTAAGGAATCCCTTGCCTGGGTTATAGAATTGGCTGAAAAGATAACGGGGCAACAAATAGTTGTTGTTGGGCATCAAAGGGAAATGGTTACCACATCTTTAAGTAATTGGGGGTGTGAGGTTGATGTGGTGGTTCAGGATGTATTGGACGGGACCGGAGGGGCAGTTAAACGGGCATTGAGGAGAATTAAAGGGGATTGGGTTTTGATTCTGTGTGGAGATATGCCCCTTATTAGCGCAAGGTCTGTTAGGAGACTGTTTCGTGCTTCTATCTCAGGACGTCCCTCTATGTTGGTTGCTGAGACAGAGGAACGTGGCAGTTATGGCCGGGTGTGGGTAGATGAGGATGGGTTGGCAAAGAGAATTGTAGAGAAAAGCGACCTGTCTGGGAGCGAGGATAGTAGTTTGATAAATACAGGGGTATATTTTGTGCCTAAGCAGTTGTTAAGGGAAGGGTTAAAAAGAATAGTGCCTAATAATGCCCAGGGAGAACTTTATTTAACTGATTTGGTTCAATATGCCTATCAGAAAAAGATGGGATTTAAGGTGGTATTGGTAGACCCTCAGGAGTGTATTGGTATAAATTCTCGTAAAGATCTTGCGTTGGCAGAGGAGATTTTGAGGCGCAGAATAATCAATTCTCATCTTGAACGGGGCGTTACTATACATATGCCAGAGACAGTTTGGATTGAGGATGGGGTTAAGATTGGCCGAGACACTGAGATATTTCCATTTACAGTTATCCGTTCTCGAGTTAAAATTGGAAGTTATTGTCAAATTGGGCCGTTTGCCCATATCCGTTCTGGTACCCGGATTGGGAATAACTGTATCGTGGGAAATTTTGTTGAGGTAAATCGCTCTTTGCTGTCGGATAAGGTTTATGCCAAACATCTGACTTATTTAGGAGATACAGTGGTTGGAGAAGCGAGCAATATCGGTGCGGGTACTATTACTGCCAATTATGATGGACACAGCAAGAACAAGACTGAGATTGGCAGGAATGCGTTTATAGGAAGTGGTGCTATTTTGATAGCGCCTGTTAAGGTAGGTAATAAGGCGATAGTTGGTGCTGGTGCGGTTGTCCCTAAGAGACATAACGTGGCTGATGGAAAGGTTGTGGTTGGTGTTCCGGCAAAGGAGATAAGAAATGGATAGGTTATCGGTGTTTTCAGGGAATGCTCATCGCAAACTGGCTGAGGATATTTGCACTCATTTGGGTATCCCTCTGGGTGATGCCTTGGTGAGTAGATTCAGCGATGGAGAGGTGCGGGTCAAGATAAATGAAAATGTCCGAGGCAAGGATGTATTTATTGTCCAGCCGACCTGCCCTCCTACAAACGATAATTTGATGGAATTGTTGATTATGATCGATGCCCTTAAACGGGCATCGGCTAAGCGGATTACGGCCGTAATTCCTTATTATGGTTATGCGAGGCAAGACCGTAAAGACCAGCCCAGGGTTCCTATCACTGCCAAGTTGGTCGCTAACTTGTTGACTGTTGCTGGGGCTGATAGGGTGCTTACTATGGATCTGCATGCAGGCCAGATTCAAGGATTTTTTGATATTCCAGTTGACAATCTGTATGCAATAAATGTATTTATTGGTTTTTTAAAAGAAATGAATATACCTGATCTTACGATTGTTTCTCCAGATGTGGGAGGGATAAAGATGGCTCGGTCCTATGCCAAGAAAATGGGGGCGGGCCTGGCTATTGTTGATAAACGTAGGATCTCACCAGACCAGGCAGAGGCAATGAATATATTGGGAGAGGTCAAAGATAGAAATCTGGTAATAATAGATGACATAATTGCTACGGGTGGTTCACTTATAGAGGCCGTGAATGCCCTTAAGAAGGCTGGAGCAAAAGATATATATGCTATGATTACTCATGGGGTTTTGGCGGGAAATGCCTTGGAGAAAATCGAAAATTCAAAGTTGAAGATGCTTTTTGTTAGTGATACTATTCCTCAAAAAGAGCATCCTAAGGTTAGGGTTATATCAGTTGCCTCGTTATTGGCTGAGGCAATAAAGAGGATACACTGGGAGGTTTCTATTAGTTGTTTGTTTGATCAAGTAGTGAGATAAAGGAGGGATGAAGGATGGATAGAGTTTCAATGAAGGCAAAGAAGAGGCCGATAAAAACCAAATCTTTTTTAAAACGTCTGCGTAGTGAGGGAAATATTCCGGGAGTCATTTATGGAAAACATATAGAGGGAGGTATTCCAATAAGTGTGAATCATTCTGAATTTGTTAAGTTTTTGCACCACCATCATTGGGAGAATACTATTGTGGACCTTGAGGTGGAAGAGGAGGATGGGAATAAGGAATCATATACGGTCTTGGTGCAAGAGATTTCCCATAATCCAGTCAGTGATGATATTAACCATGTCGATTTTCATCAGATTTCTATGACTGAGAAGATACACTTACGAGTACCGGTGGTTGGAGTAGGTGAAGCAGTTGGTATCCGCAAGGGTGGTATGCTTGAACAAATGGTCTGGGAAATCGATATTGAATGTCTGCCAACGAATATCCCGGATGAGATAAGAGTAGATGTCTCTAATTTGGATATAGGCGATTCTATCCATGTTTCGGAGATTACCCCTCCGGAAGGGATAAGGATACTTGAGGCCGAAGATACTGCGTTATTTATAGTAGAGCATGCAGGTAGTGGCCAAGAGGAGGTAAGTGGAGAGGTTGAGGGTGAACCTGAGGTGGTCAAAAAGGGGAAGGAAGAGGGAAAAGAATAAAGTGAAGTTGGTGGTTGGCCTTGGTAATTACCCAGAAAAATATTGGCTTACTAAACATAATATTGGTTTTTTGACTGTGCAGGAGTATGTTCGTAAACACAATTTGAAGTGGAGAAAAGAAATGTTTCATCCGTTTCTTTCGGCTAAGGATGAAGGTCGAGATGTTTTGTTTCTTTTGCCTTTGACTTATATGAATAATTCAGGTAAGGCTGTTGGTTACTTCCGTAATAGTGTAGATCCAGAAGATATGTTGTTGATATGTGATGACCTTAACCTTCCTTGGTTTAGAATGAGATTAAGATATCAAGGGTCTTCTGGTGGGCATAGGGGGTTGGAGTCGGTATTTAATGCCCTTGGAACCAATAAAATTCCCAGACTTCGTCTGGGCATAGATAGACCGAAAGATGGAGATGTGGTAGAATATGTGTTAAGTCCGTTTGAGGAAAAAGAACGGGAGGATCTACCCGTTTATTTATCAGCTGCCTTCGCCACGGTTGATAGATGGGTTGATGGGGAGGATCCCCAACGGTTGATGTCATTGGTTAATGATCCTGACTATGTCAGAAAGTATTTTGGAGGTGAAGATGGAGCGGAAATATGAGGGTATGTTTCTTATAAGGTTGCGAGTCCGTGAACAGGATTTAGCGGCTGGTGCTGAGGATGTTGGCCCTGAAGTGGTGGCCGAAGAAATAAAAAAGACGATTGTTAACAACGGTGGAGAGATCTTGAAGGATGAGGTTTGGAGTAAGCGTCGTAGGTTGGCCTACGAAATAGATCACGAAACAGAGGCTATGTATTATCATGTAGTTACTAAATTAGATTCATCTGTGGTTAATAAGATAAGGGATTTATTTAGGATAAATGATAGGATACTGCGGTTTGTGTTTTTTGTGGTAGATGAGAAGGAGGAGAAAGAGAAATGATATCGTTTAACAAGGTTTTTTTGATTGGGAATCTTACTCGAGATCCCGAATTGCGTTATACCCCTTCTGGGATTCCTGTGGTTTCTATGCGCTTGGCAATAAATACTCAGTTTAAAGACAAGTCTGGTGAGCGAAAGACCGAGACTTGTTATGTGAATATTGTGGCATGGAACCGTCAGGCAGAGTTATGCAATCAGTTTTTATCTAAGGGAAGGCGGATATTGGTTGAGGGCCGATTGCAGTCCCGTTCTTGGGCAACCTCTGATGGTGCGAAGCGAAGTGTTATTGAGGTTAGGGCTGATAGAATTCAATTTTTGGATGGGCGTAGGCAGGAAAATACAGTCGCGCCAGGGACGTTTGTGGATAGGGATAATCACGAGTTGAGCGAGACAAGGTTTGATGATGAATTTGTTAATGCTATAGACGACTTGGATAACATTGGACCTACTGATGAGGACGATTTACCGTTTTAAAAGAGGAGGAAAATAGAGATGACAAAAGATAAAAAGAAGGCTCGCAAGCCGTTTAAGAAAAAAGAATGTCCATTTTGTAAAGATCCATCTTTGGTCATAGATTACAAAAATGTGGAGTTGCTACAGAGGTATATCAATGATAAGGCGAAGATTGTAACCAGAAGGTCCAGTGGGGCATGTGCGAAGCACCAACGGAAGTTGGCTAAGGCAATAAAGAATGCTCGTATCCTTGCATTACTTCCATTTGTCAAAAGATGAAGGAGGGCTACTATGGCAGAGATTATACTCCGTAGAGATGTTCGTAATTTAGGTAAGGCAGGGCAAGTGGTCAAGGTTAAAGATGGGTATGCCAGAAATTATTTAATCCCTAAGGGGTATGCTTATTTGGCTACTAAGGAAAATTTGAAATTATGGGAGCAGGAGAGGAGGCGGATTGAGAAACAATTGGAAAAAGAAAAGAAACAAGCCGAGGAATTGGCAAAGAAGATAGAGAAATTATCTATAAATATCGTGGCAGAGGCCAATGAAGAGGAAACGCTTTACGGAAGCGTTACAGAGGTACATATAGTTCAAGCCCTTGCAGAGGAGGGTGTAAAGATCGATAAGGATGCGGTTGTTTTGCCGGTACCTATAAAAAAGTTGGGTATATACGAGGTTGAAATAACCCTCCACCCAGAAGTTAAAACTAAATTGAAGGTTTGGGTCGTTCGTAAATGAGTTTAAACGACTCTACATTAAGGATACCACCTCAGAATTTGGAGGCGGAAAGGGCTGTTTTGGGGGCGATGCTTCTTAACTCTGAGGCAGTGGGTATTGCTTTGGAGATGTTGGATACCTATAGTTTTTATGCCCCAGAGCACCAGAAAATTTTCTCGGCTATCAAAGAACTCTTTCAAGAAGACAAGGCCATAGACCTTATTACGGTTAGCGGCAAACTTAAGGACCAATCGCTTTTAGAGGAAATTGGAGGTCTTGATTATTTAAGTGAAATTGCTGAGGTTGTTCCATCCTCTTCCAATGTCAAACACTATGCTGAGATCGTTCGAGATAAGTTTGTTTTGCGCGAATTGATAAGAACTTCAGACAAAATAATGTCCCGCTGTTATGAGGCAGATATAGATGCTCAAGAATTATTGGATAAGGCCGAACAGATGATATTTGAAATTGCCCAAGAAAAAGAGCGTGGCAAGGAGGCCTTGCGGGCTGGAGATATCGTTAAGAAGGTTATTGCTAAGATAGATGAGTTATACCACCGTCAAGAAATGATCACTGGTGTCCCTACGGGGTTGATAGAGTTAGATAAGTTAACGTCTGGTCTGCATCCGGGGGATCTGATTATTGTTGCAGCAAGACCATCTATGGGGAAAAGTGCTTTGGTTACTTCGATTGCAGAGCATGTTGCTGTGGAGAGAAAGATCCCGGTGGCATTTTTTAGTGTGGAGATGTCTGCTGAACAAATTACTCAAAGGCTAATATGTTCTATCGCGCGGGTTGACGCCCACAAACTTCGTACTGGGTTTATTCCAGTGAGTGATTGGCCAAAGTTGACAATGGCTGCAGAAAAGATAGATGAGGCACCGCTGTATATAGATGATAGTAGTGGAATATCTGTTTTGGAACTTCGGGCTAAAGCAAGACGAATGAAGAGTAGATATGGGATAGGTTTAGTTGTAGTGGATTATCTGCAGATAATGCGTGGATTTGGACGGGTTGAAAGCAGGCAACAAGAGATATCTCAGATATCACGTTCGTTGAAGTTGTTAGCAAAAGAGTTAAATGTGCCAGTGATTGCAGTGAGCCAATTGTCACGTGAGGTGGAAAAAAGGGAAGACAAGAGACCAAGGCTTTCTGATTTGAGAGAGTCAGGTTCCCTTGAGCAAGATGCGGACTTGGTGCTTATGTTAATGAGAGAAGAATATTACCATCCAACAGAAGAGAATAAAAATATGGCAGAACTCATAGTTGCTAAACACCGAAATGGTCCAACAGGTACTATTAAGTTGGCATTTATAAAAGAATATGCCAGATTTGAAAATCTTGCGGTAGAATATAGTATGTAGTGAAGGGGGGTAGAAATGTTTATCAGGTTATTTAACTCTCGTTTTTTCGTTATATTTTCTTTTATTTTTGCCTTTTGTAGTTTTGCTTTGTTATCTTGGGCCCAAGAGGGAGGTGATAAGGTTATTACCAAGATTGAAGTGAAAGGGAATTATGCTATTGGGGCGGAAGCAATAGTTGTTCGTATGAAGAGTAGGGTTGGTTCTGTTTATTCTGAAAAAATAGTCTCTCAGGATATCAAGTCTTTATACGCTACCGGATTTTTTGAGGATGTGAGTATTACTCCAGTTCCTGATGGAGATGGAGTGAAATTGGTGGTAGAGGTAAAGGAAAGGCCTTCTATTGGCAAAATAATTATAAAAGGCAATAGGAGAATCCCTCGTAAGAAATTACAAGATATGCTGCTAATCAAAGAGGGGGAGTTTTTGGATGAGAAGAAGTTGAAGGATTCAATAAAAGCAATTGAAGATTTTTATCATACTAAAGGGTTTAATGAAGTAAGGATAACTTATAGTTTAGGCCCGCTTTATAGCCAGAAGCGAGATTTGATTATTAAAATAGAGGAGGGTGTGAAAGAGCGGGTAGTTAAGATAGATATAAAAGGAAATCATGCATTTAAAAATGGACAGATACTGAAATTATTAGAAACGAAGAAAGCAAGTTTCCTTAATAGCGGGAGTTTTTCTGAGGAACGAATAAGTGAGGATGCTGAACGGATAAGAGACTTTTACATTAACCATGGATACTTGGATGTGGATGTATCTTATGAAGTGAAAGATGGGAAGAAGCCAGGCTATAAGATAGTAGAATTTCTTATTAGAGAGGGAAAACAGTATCGGATTGGTTCGATAAAGATTGAGGGGAATAAGGTTATCCCCACAGAGGAATTGATGGGAAAGGTTAAAATTAAGGTTGGTGAACCGTTTGACCCTCAAAAGGTAGAAAAGGATGCCAGTAGAATTCAAGATAGGTATTTTGAGGACGGATACATATTTGCAAAAGTCATCCCATTACCGTCGGTTGATTCCAAGAGCGGCAAGATAGATTTGGCCTTTGAGGTAAAAGAGGGGGAAACTGCCTATGTGCGAAAGATTGTGATTGAAGGGAATACCAGAACCAAAGATAAGGTGATTAGGCGGGAATTGAGGATCTATCCAGGGGATAAATTTGATGGGGAAAAACTCCGTCGCAGTATGCAACGGTTAAGGAATTTAGGGTATTTTGAGGATATTTCTTATGATATTCGCGATACTGACAGGCCTGATTATAAAGACTTGATTGTAAAGGTAAAAGAGGCCCAGACTGGTGAATTTTCTTTTGGGGCAGGTTATAGCACGGTGGATAAGTTTGTTGGGTTTGTGCGGGTATCTCAGAATAATTTTGATATAACTCGTTGGCCTACTTTTACTGGAGGGGGGCAAAAACTCTCGGTTATGTATGAAAGAGGAAGTGATATAGAAGATTATTGGCTTAGTTTTACTGAGCCATGGATGTTTGATCGCCCAATATCCGGCGGTTTTGATCTGTACCGTCGTAGCCATGACCGGGAGACAGATGTGGGTTATGGATATGATGAAGAGAGAAAAGGAATAAACCTGAGGTTGGGTAAAGAGTTGAGTGAGTATATGCGGATAGATGGAAATCTTAAAATAGAGAGTGTTGATATTACCGATATATCCGATGATGCCAGTTATGCTCTAAAACGGGAGCAAGGGAAGAATAATCTGCGGTTGATAGGAGTGAAGTTAACCGAGGACCACCGTGATAATGTCTTTTCTCCTAAGGAAGGTTACTATTTGAGTTTGTCTTTTGATTTGGCAGGAGGTCTACTTTCGGGAGATAAGGATTTTTATCGGGTATACGGCGATGGTAGATATTATATGCCGTTTTTAGGGGAAGACAATGTCTTGTCTTTTAGGTTAAGGGTAGGGTTAGAGGATAATTATGGGGACTCGGATTGGGTTCCGATTTATGAGCGATTTTTTGCTGGTGGTGCCTACTCTATTAGGGGATACAGAGAGAGAAAAGTCTCTCCTTTGGATTCTAATACTGGTGATCCTATTGGAGGCGAATCGATGTTGGTGGGAAATGTAGAATATACCGTTCCAGTTATGGAGTATGTAAAGTTGGCTAGTTTCTTTGATTTCGGTAATGTCTGGCCAGAACTGGATGACTTCTTGAGCGGGGACATATATTATAGTGTCGGAGTTGGAGTCAGGGTTAAGACTCCAATTGGGCCTATGAAGTTGGATTATGGTTATCCCCTTAAGACTGAGCCAGGCAAAGATAAAAAGGAAGGTAGGTTCCATTTTAGTATATCGAGGGGTTTTTAGTTCTGGGAAAAAATTTAGTATTGTGGTAAAATCAAAATTTAAACGAGGGAGGTTCTGGTATGAAAAAAGCATTGATTTCGCTGATCTTGGTGGGGTTGATAGGGACAGGTTTGGCTTGGGCAAAGGATGGGAAAATAGGGGTTGTTTATTTGAGAAAAGTTTTTGAATCTTATGAAAAGACAAAGGCATATGATGATAAATTGGCCAACAAAAGCAGAGAGATAGAGAAAAAGATTCGTGATCTTCAACAGGATATCCAAAAAATACAGGCCTCGATTGAGGTATTGGGAGAGAAAGAGAGAAGCCAAAAGATAAAAGAACTAAGAGAGAAGCAGATTGAGTTGCGGAAATATCAAATGGAGGCTATGAGGAATATAGGGCAGGAAAGAGAGAGGTATATGAGGGAAATACTTCAGGATATAAAACCCGTTATAAGTGATTATGCGAAAAAGAAAGGTTATGACATAATTTTGAATGGTGATATGCTTCTGTATTCGGTCGATGGTTATGACCTTACTGATGATATCGTGAAATTGTTGAATGAAAATTATAAAGCAAATAAATAAGTTTTGGGTTTAACCTTGATTAAGTGTGAGGGTTAATAATATGGTGGGAAGTGAAGTTCTCCCTCGGAAGATACGAGCCCAAGAGATCGCCGAGATGGTATCGGGGAAGGTCCTTGGGGACCCTGATGTGGAAGTCAGTGGGATATCTGGGATAAAGGAGGCAGGAAAAGGCGATGTAACCTTTTTGGCAAATGATAAATACGCACAATTATTGGAGACTACTAAGGCTGCTGTAATAATCACTTCGCCTAATATGAAACTGCCCAAAACAGAAAAGACCTTGATTTTGACTGAGAATCCTTCTCTTGCTTTTGCCAAGTTGGTGGAGTATTGGTTCCCTCAGGAGGTTGATCATCCCAAAGGCATCCACCCTACGGCTATAATTGGTAAGAATGTAAAATTAGGTAAAAATGTTGCTGTTGGTGCATATGTGGTTATAGAGAAGAATGTAAGAATAGGGGATAACACGATAATCTATGCTGGTACTTACATAGGGCATGATACGGAAATAGGGTCTGATTGTCTTATTTACCCCAATGTCTCTATACGGGAGAGGATTAGTATTGGGAGTAGGGTCATAATCCATAGTGGGACGGTTATTGGTAGCGATGGCTTTGGTTTTGCAACCGTAAAAGGCGTGCACCACCGCATACCCCAGATAGGGACGGTAGTGATAGAAGATGATGTGGAGATAGGTGCCAATGTAACTATAGATCGAGCCAGATTTGATAAAACAGTTATTGGTAGGGGGACCAAGATTGATAACTTGGTTCAGATAGCCCACAATGTCATTATCGGTGAGAATGCAATAATAGTGGCACAGACAGGGATCTCTGGTAGTACAGTTATAGGGAATGGTGTAATATTAGCCGGGCAGACTGGTGTTGTAGGGCATATTACTATAGGAGATTCTGCTATAGTTGGCGCTCAGTCGGGGGTAACGAAATCAGTGCCTTCTGGCTCGGTAGTTTTGGGTTCTCCTGCTCGTCCAATAGGTCTGGCAAAACGTATAATAGCCTCAATCCCTTCTCTCCCTGATATTAAAAAGACAGTAGAAAGGTTGTCGCGCAAGGTTCGTGAATTAGAAGAGAAATTAGCAGAGATGTCTAAGGAATAATCAGGAGTAGAAAACTACTATGGCAGTGCAGAAGACCATCAAGAGACCAGTTAGTATAGAAGGAGTTGGTCTGCATAGTGGGAAGAAGGTTAAACTCACACTTAAACCTGCACCTGAAAACAGTGGGATCCATTTTGTCCGTATAGATACGAATCCAGCACTGAAGATACCTGCGCGGATAGATTATGTCCTTGACTACCAAAAAGCACCTCGTCGAACGGCTATTGCTAAGGACGGTATAGAGGTCCATACTATAGAACACTTGATGTCTGCAGTATATGGTTTGGGGATAGATAACTTATTAGTAGAGGTGAATGGTATAGAGGTCCCAGGGCTTGATGGTAGTACACAAGGGTTTGTTGAATTGATAAAGAAGGCAGGGATAGAAGAGCAAGATGCAAAACGGGTTGAATTTGCTTTAAGGGAGCCTATCTATGTAGATAATCCCAATGGAATTAGTATTATTGCCTTACCTTACAGTGGACTTAAGGTCTCTTATACACTTTATTACCCAAACACTTATATTGGTACGCAATATCTATCATTGGAAGTTAATCCTGAGACTTTTGTGAATGAGATTGCCTCAGGCCGGACGTTTTGTTTAGAATGTGAGGCCGAGGAGTTGAGGAGAATGGGGTTAGGTAAGGGGGCTGATTATTCTAATACTTTAGTAATAGGTGAAAGTGGGGTGAAAGGGAATACCCTTAGATTCGAAAATGAGTTTGTACGGCATAAGATATTGGATTTGATAGGGGATTTGTCTCTCTTGGGATGTTTTTTAAAGGCTCATATCATTGCGGTAAGAAGTGGCCATTACATTAATATCCAGTTAGTAGACAGGATCTATCGTCAGAAAACAAGGACTGAACAGGCAGGCTTAAAAGCAGTCTCTGACTTTGACCCGAGGGGCAAAGATGTATTAGAAGTGGTCGATATAATGAAGATATTACCGCACCGGTATCCATTTTTATTGGTGGATAAGATAGTATATATGGAGGAAGGTAAGAAAGCAATCGGCATTAAGAGTGTGACGATGAATGAGTATTTCTTTATGGGGCATTTCCCTGGCCGTCCGGTTATGCCGGGTGTGTTAATAATAGAGGCTATGGCTCAGGTGGGTGGGGTATTGATGCTTTCTAATCCTATCCATAAGGGCAAGATCGCCTATTTTATGGGAATAGATAACGTTAGATTCCGAAAGCCGGTTCTTCCTGGAGATAGGTTAGAAATAGAGGCCGAAGTTACAAGAGTGCGTTCTCGTACGGGCCAGTTGCAAGGCACGGCCAAAGTAGATGGTAAGGTAGTGGCTGAGGCTGAGTTGATGTTTGCTATCGTTGACTGATGTCTGTTCAAATCCATCCCACAGCAATTGTATCTCCCAAGGCAAAGATAGGCAGAGATGTTAAGATTGGTCCTTATACAGTTATTGAAGACAACGTTGTCTTAGGTGATAGGGTTGAGGTAGGAACGCATGTACATATCTGTGGGTGGACAGAGATAGGGAAGGAGACCAAAATATTTACTGGGGCTGTATTAGGCAGTGCGCCTCAAGATTTGAAGTTCTCAGGAGAGAGAACTCTATTGAAGATAGGAGAAAGGAACATTATTCGCGAATATGTGATGATAAACCCGGGGACGTCGGCTTCAGGCAAGACAGTTATAGGAGACGAAAATTTGCTTATGGCTTATGTCCATGTGGCACATGATTGTCGTATCGGAAATGGTTGTATTATTGCCAATGTTGGTACGTTAGCTGGCCATGTGGAAATAGGGGATAAAGTGGTAGTTGGTGGCCTTACGGCCATACATCAATTTGTGCGTATTGGAGATTATGCTATTCTGGGAGGGTGTTCTAAGGTGGTTCAGGATGTGCCGCCTTATGCGATGGTTGATGGCCATCCAGCCAGGATATACTCAATAAATCGTGTAGGGCTTAAGCGGGCAGGATTTGATTCAGTAGATATACGGACCGTAAAGCAGGCCTATGATCTCCTATTTTTTTCTGGACATAGTCGTCCAGTAGCAATTAAATTAGCGAAAAAGATGTTTCCTGACAATCCTTTTATCCAGCATATATTAAATTTTATATCCTCCTCTCGGAGAGGGATATGTCGAGCGGGAAAAGGCGTATTGGATTAATTGCTGGCAACGGAAGGTTCCCAATCCTTTGGGCAAAGAGTGCTCGGGAGAGAGGGGTTGAAGTTGTCTGTTTTGCAATAAAGAGGAATACTATCCCGTCAGTATCTCGGTTTGTTGATAAGATTTATTGGTTTAAGGTTAATCAGTTCTCAGATTTGTTAGAGGCAATATCAAAGGAGAAACTCAAACAAATGGTTATGGCTGGGCAGATAAATCCGTTTGTTCTATTTGACCCAAGGATACTTTTGGATGTGGAGATAAAGGAATTATTGTTTCGTTTAAAAGATAGGCGGGCAGATACTGTCTTTACTGCTATAATCCATCGTATAGAAAAAGAAGGGGTCGAGTTTATCCCATCGACCAGTTTTATGGATAATTATATTCCTCGGATAGGTACTCTTACTGATTTTGGTCCAGAAGAAGATGAGTGGCAGGATGTTTATTTTGGTCGGGATATTGCTAAACGTATGGGTGATTTGGATATAGGACAAACAGTTGTGGTGAAAGATCGGACGGTTTTGGCAGTAGAGGCCTTTGAAGGAACAAATCGATGTATAATGCGTGCGGGATTTCTGTGCCCTGGGGCAGTTGTGGTTAAAATGAGCAAACCTCATCAGGATCTTAGATTTGATGTTCCGGTAGTAGGCATGCGGACGGTTCAAGCGATGGCTTTAGCAAGGGTGAATATATTGGCAGTTGAATCAGGAAGGACGATAATTTTAGATAGAGATAGATTTATTCGGGTATGTAATCGCTTAGGAATAAAGGTGGTTGCGGTTCAGGGAGGCAATAGTGAGATCGGCTGAGAATCAGATTCATATTTTAAAGCGGGCATGTGTTGAGATTATCCAGGAAGAGGAACTTTTACAGAGGTTAGAAGAAGGACGGCCATTGAGGGTAAAGGCCGGATTTGATCCCACGGCTCCAGATATCCATCTTGGGCATACCGTTTTATTGAATAAACTACGCCAATTTCAGGATCTTGGGCATAAGGTGATATTTTTAGTGGGTGATTTTACTGCAAGAATAGGCGACCCTACTGGCAGAAATGAGATGAGAAAGCCCCTTTCTCCTGAAGAGGTAAAGGAAAATGCCAAGACCTATACTAATCAGGCATTCAAGATACTGGATCCAGACAAGACAGAGATAGTCTTTAACAGCCAGTGGTATGAGAAAATGAGCCTTTCGGATTTTTCCCAGATTGCTATACGCTATACCGTAGCAAGACTTTTGGAACGGGATGATTTTTCAAAGAGGTATAAGTCCGGCTTGCCTATAACTATACTGGAGTTGTTATATCCCCTCATTCAAGGTTATGATTCGGTTATGGTTCGGGCTGATGTGGAGATAGGGGGTACTGACCAGAAGTTTAATCTTCTGGTAGGACGTGCCCTGCAAGAGGCTTTTGGGCAAAGGCCGCAAGTGGTGATGACCTTACCGCTTTTGGAAGGGACGGATGGCGTAAATAAGATGTCTAAATCCTTAGGAAACTATATAGGCATAACAGAACCTCCTAAGGAAATATTTGGGAAGATAATGTCTATTTCTGATGAGTTAATGTATCGCTATTATGAACTTTTGACCGATGAAGATATAGGTGAGATTAAGAAATTGCATCCTCGAGAGGCAAAGATAAGATTATCTTGGATGATGGTAAATCGGTTCTATGGTAAGGAAGTGGCTGATGAAGAAAAAGAGGAATTTGAAAGAGTCTTTTCTCGCAAAGAACGGCCGCAAGAAGTTGAAAAAATTGGATTGGAAGAGGGTCGAGCAATAGTTGATTTTTTGGTAGAGCATCAATTTGTTCCCAGTAAAAAGGCTGCTCGCAGGCTTATTGAACAAGGGGCAATTAAAATAGAAGGGAGAAAGATTACAGATATATCTTACCGTTTGACCTCTAAGGACAAAGGTATCCTTCGCATAGGGAAGAAGACCTTTGTGGAGTTGGTGTAAGAACGGAGTTAATGTATTAAAAAAATTTTCTTGAAAATGTAGTGTGTTTATTTTATACTTTTTAAAAGTAGTTTTAGAAGATTGGCAATAGACTTTGACTTTTAAAAAAGTGGTGCTTAAGACTAAAAGAAGGAGGAGAAGATGCGGGGTGTATTAAATTTTGTTAGCCGAGTAATAGTTACGGTTTTCTTTGTTTTCACGAATATAGTTCCTTTGCAAGCAGTTTCTGTAGTTAATTTTTCTAAGGGGAGTAATGCATTTCTTTCAGGGGTCAAGTTAAAAGGGGATAATCTGGTTTTTTTCTGGAAGGATGAAAAAGGCCAGGTAGGAGAGATCTCTGATTCTCAAGCTAAAGAGGTGCTTTCGTATTTTTACTCGGCATTGGCAATACCGGATAAGAACAGGTGGGTTGATTTGTTTGTCCTCAATACTGATCAGGATGTAATGGGGCCAGGGCTTGAGTGGACTAAGTTAGGGTATACGATGATAGATGCGGACTTGAGGATGAAGGTGAAGATAAATGAGTTGATGGATCCTGATAATGAAGTGGGGGCAGAACTTTGGGGCAAACTTGCTGATTTAGGGGTAAGTAGTTTTATGCCCAGGTTTTGGATGGTGCCGGGAGATGTTAAGTTTTATTCGGATAAAGACAGTATCTATATTC
>Ga0256842_1001357_pt1 | contig 19769 bp, 28 predicted proteins | sample 4559240metaG_FD_185973 | JGI IMG/M metagenome (GOLD analysis project Ga0256842, IMG submission 185973) | Hydrothermal vent microbial communities from Guaymas Basin, Mexico - 4559-240 | ecosystem: Environmental > Aquatic > Marine > Hydrothermal vents | place: Mexico: Guaymas Basin | collected... | reverse complement strand
TGATTAAATCAAATTTACCAATTTTCATACCAAACTTTTTATAGGCATTTATCCGTAATGCTAAAGTTCTATTATACACATATCGAACTGCTCCAATTTGAGAAGATATAGTTTGCTTTTGTTCTTTATTTGGATAAAGTCTTGCTTTTACAGCTTTTAACATATCTTCTCCTTTTTTAATTGGTGTGTATTTTGATACTACTATTTTTTCGCTAATATGTCAATATTAAATTAAAAGGTGTGTGATATATGGATATACAGAAATCAAGACACGCAACTCATCTTCTTCATGCTCATTTAGTATTTGTAACTAAATATAGATACAACATCTTAACAAAAGAGCATATAGACTATATGGGTAAAATCTTTAAAGAAACTATTGAAGAGATGGGAGGAACTTTACAAGAGTTTGATGGCGAAAGAAATCATGTTCATTTACTCATTCAATATCCACCTAAACACTCTATATCATTAATTGTAAACAATTTAAAAGGTCGTTCTAGTAGATTACTTAGAAGAGATATGCCAAATATTAAAGAAAGATATTGGGGTAATGGTTCTGCATTATGGCATAGAAGCTATTTTGCTGGTAGTGTTGGGGGTGCTACACTTGATGTTGTTAAACAATATATACAACAGCAAGATACTCCGAACTAATACCGCTTATATCCACCCCCTAAAGGAGGTGGTTTTACGCTGTTTGATGATAATTTCTCAATCAGCTACACATACTGTTAATATATGTAGCCTGTTGAAATATTATCTATTGTGTAAGTTTCATCTCCTGTACATTTTCAATATAAATATTCATTTTTATATTATTCACAATAGAGGGGTTCGCCCCTATAAAATCTTGAAGTCTTTTAATTCTTGCTTTGTCTCTACCATACTCACTTATTCTAGCTTGAGCTTTTAAATCTTTCATCACTTGTTTTGCATAAAATTTCTTTGATTCCATCTGTTTTTCCTTTTTTTTAAAGGTATTAAAAAGTTTAAATTAATACCTTTTTATATATAATTTTATCAGCTATGAGTAACCCAGTTCGTTTTATGGAGCGATTAAATATAACGGTCGGAGGATTAATTACCCTTTGACCTTTTTTTTTGTCCTCCTAAAACGAATTAAGGGAGATTTAATGAACAAGATACTCATAGCGATTATTTTTGTGTGCCTTCTAGCACCAGTGCTTCACTAGCATAGTCAAGGGGATTTTTCCCTTGTCTCCCTTTTAAGAATTAAAAAGTTCTAAATGATTTACATACAAACAAGCATCTACATAGTTTTTTTGAGTTATATGTCCATAACTTTTTGTAGCAAACTTTTTATTAAGTTCACTAAATATGATTTGTGATATTTTTGAAGTATCCATATTATGAAATCTTTGTAGTTCCCTAGCTCTCTTACTCACACTATCACGAAGATTATCTCTTTGTAGAGTTGTTATAGGGTCATTTTCAGTGTTTTTAACTTGTATGTGAAGAAGTTTGAAGTTCTCTATTCTCTCTTGGTGTCTTTTAATCTCAGGGTTTGCTAACTCCTCAACTGTTTGAGCAAGTTGTGTAATAGCTTCACTTTGTTTAGTTAAAACATCTGTTATGTTTTGCATAAAATTCATCATCATCTCATTTTGCTTTACTATCATCTCTATAATAGGTGTTAAATCTTGATGTGGTGTGATTGAGCTAGTAAACTCTTTTTCAACTGCGATAAAATAATCACGAACCTCTTTAGCCTTAGCACCTTGACTCATCATCGCTATATGTTTACTTGCATTAGCTGTGATGATATATTCCTTTTTAGTGCTTGAAAGCCCTGTATTTCCACGTTTGACTTTTTGGTCAAATGTGATGAAATCCACATTTTCCTGTAATCCAGCTCTTTTTATTTGAGCTTTTATCCAGTGAGCAAACTCTTGCTTTATTTTAAGTTCTGTCCATAAATCTCTTGCAATAACTGAATTCACTTCTTCAGCACCTATAACTTTTTTCTCTATAACTATTAACTGTTGCATTTCTGCTCCTTATATTTAGTGTGAAAGTTAATTCACTGCCAAAATTATATTTATTTTTTTTTGTTAAAACATACTTTTAAATACACTATTTAATCAAATTATTTATGATATAAAGTCAATTAAACAAATATACTCTTAAAACTTAGTTTACTTTAAAAGTATATATAAACATAATTATATACTTCTAGCATAATAAAGTCAAGTAATTATACTTATCTAGTAATTTTTGCTATAATAAGATACTTAAAAAGTAGGTTTTATAAAATGAATAACGAAGAATTTATAACAATTTTAAAAGTAGCAAAACTAAATAAAAAAGAATTTACAAATTTAACAGGTTTGGCGTATAGTACGGTAGCAAACTGGAGTACAACTCAAAATATACCATATTGGGTAAAATCTTGGCTAGAAAACTATATCAAAGCAAAAGATATGGATAAAGTTGCTGAGACTATGAAGCCTTATATTAAGTGAAAAGAAGTAGAATGAAATGGTATTTTAGAGCGGTATTACTCTTCTTTACTCCAATTGTATCTGCTTATATAACATACTTAGCTAGTAAATTATTCGGATATGACAATGGTATGGAATGGTGGGATATTGTTGAAATTATGCATATAAATGAACTTACAATAAGTTTATTCTTTATAAGTTTTGCTGAACCGTATGCTGTTTTATATGAAGAAGCTTTGAATTATAAAGTTGATTATGCTCAAGGAAGTGAATATATAGCAACTCCTTCTTATGTACTTCTAACATATCTGTATTTTGAAGATGGAAACGGTTGGTTTTTATTGCCCTTTATTATTATTGTCATAATAATGTATATAAATAGCTTTATTTATAGAGAACACAAAGAGGAAATAGCATATAAAAGAGAATTAGATGATTAGTTAAGAGAGGGAGTTATATCAAATCTGAAACTATAATTTAAAGAGTTTTTATTATAATTTTTGTATAAAATCAATATATTATTAGCATTTAACTTTTAGGTTAAATGCAACAAATTACGTTACACAAAGGGGTTAGGCAATGGAAATTATTATATTAATTGTTTTAGGTGCAGTTCTTTTTTTTACATACAATGGATTTGCTACAAGATGTCCAAATTGTGGAATGTATAAGTTACATTCAAAAGATAAAAAAGCTACTAAAGAAGATTTAGAACGATACGAAGAGTATAAAAAAGCAGGTATTACAAATTATTTTGAAGGCTCTAGCATCTCTGTGGGGGAAAAGCCAAATTATCAAACTGCAAAATTCAAATGCTCATCTTGTGATTATTCTTTTTATAGAAAAGAAGCTTTGATATGGTTAGCTACGGCAAATAAACTTGGTGAAGAAGTAGCGATAAGAGAATATCATAAACTACATGAAAAAAAATGATGATTTTACTTTTCGCCTTTTAGGGCGAGAAGTCTATTTTTAGGGGTTTAAAGAGTGAAAAAGAAAGAATTTGATAAATTATTAAAAGATATAAATTTAACTAGACAAGAGTTTGCAAATTTAACAAATTCAGCATATAGTAATATTGGAAATTGGAACGATGAAAAAAAGCCAGTACCAGGTTGGGTGAAATCTTGGTTAGAAAATTATATAGAAAAATGTAAACATGAAAAACTAAAACAGACTTTGAGGGATGTGGGGGTTTTTGATGGGTAAAGTGTTTAGAATGGAAGAAAAGTAAGTGGAAGTGTTCTTCTTATTGGTTTTCTTTTTTATTCTCTTTTTTGCAGGATCATTAGATACTTATAAAAATAACATTTATGCTAAAAATGATGAGTTACGAGAACATATAAATAGAGTCATTAAAGAAAATATTCAAATTGTGAATTTAACAAAAGAATTATAAATGTCTGAAGTAATACTTATTGCTATTATTTTGATTGTCATAATAATACTGTTATATATAAAATCTACTGAATATTTAGTAGAATTTTTATATGATAAAAAGATATTAAGAAGTAAAGATTTAAAAGATGAGCAAGAGAGACTTATTAACAAGTTAGATATAGTTATTGCAAGAAACAAACAACTTAAATCATCTTATATCATTAAAAAAGAAAAAAAACTAAAACAAATAGAATACCAAAAAATCATTCAGCAAAGAGATAATGATATTACAAGGCAAAGAGAAGAAATTGAAGAGAAAAAAAGAAAGAAAGAAGAAAGGTTAAATAACTGCATTGAAAATTACAGAGACAAAAAACTAAACCGTAGTTCAGAAAAGATAGGTGCAAGATACGAAAGACAAATAGGCTATATCTATGAGCAACGAGGTATGAATGTCTCATATAATGGAATCTATAAAAAACTTCAAGATGATGGTATAGATTTGATTATTAAAGATAAAAAAACTCATCTTCTTATACAGTGTAAAAACTATGCTCAAAAACATCAGATACATTCAAACACTATCGCTCAACTTGTTGGAGACAGTGCGACTTATGCACTAGAAAATCCTAATATTAAAGTACATGCTATGCTTGTTACAAGCTATGATAATCTTGATGATAGAGCAAGAGAATATCTGAAATTACATAATATTGAACATTTCATAAAACAGTATTCTGTGGAGTATCCACTCATTAAATGTAAAAAAGAGAGTATGATTTATCATCTACCATGTAATGCTAACTATGATAGAATAAAAATAAATATAAAAAAAGGAGATAGGTATCTTGAATCAGAACAAGAAGCTGTTGATGATGGGTTTAGACTTGCTAATAATTGAAGTTTTTGAGAGTATCAAGTGTGATGAGGAATGAGTTGGAAATCACGACAACGATATATTAATCAAAGTACAGGTCGTTTAAAAACAAATATGTTATCTAAAGATTCTACTCCATTACCAAAGAGGCATAGACATATAAAATCAATATACCTTATACATTAATCAATAAAACCTAAAAAATCATCAACTTCTTGCTTTTTTTGAGGAGGTGTTGATTTACCATCTAGTGGATCTGATTTTAAATACTTATCCTTTTCAACTTCATCTTGTTTTTTTATCCATTCTTCACTAGCAATATTATAAGCTTGAGTTAAATCTTTACCATTATTCATAAGTGGAATAATCTTAGTTTCTAAAAAGTCTAATTTTGGTTTTGTAGTTTCATCGACAACTGCTTCACCATATTTATCTTTATTAAGAGCTTCTTTCGCTCGTAAGTATTTGGAAATACTTATAATATCTCTAGCTCCATCTACACTTTTTACGGTACTTTTTTTGATTAGTTCCTGCTCTACTTTAAATAGTTTTTGCTCTTGTTTGGAAAGTGCCTGTTGCTGTTTCAAATCTTTCTTCACACTATTTAACTTACTTATTTCATTACTTTTATTTGCATCAGCTTTTGCAGATAGAGCTATTTTTGTATTTAGATTTTCTATCTCATCTTTAGAAATATTATCAAAACCACCACCATTATTATAATTATCTTTTAATGTTTGTAGATTTTCAGTTCCATTTATAGATGCTGTATATTTACCAAAGGCATCATCAACTTTTATTTGTGTTTTAATTTTCTTATTTTCATCAGCTTTTTCAGATAGAGCTATTTTTGTATTTAGATTTTCTATTTCATTTGTAGAAATATCATCAAATCCACCACCATTATTATAATTATCTTTTAATGTTTGTAGATTTTCAGTTCCATTTATAGATGCTGTATATTTACCAAAGGCATCACTAAAGTCATTAGCAGTATTAGTCTTTTTTAAAGTTTTAAGGTTTTCATTTGCTACATTTTTTTGAACTCCATAAAGTGCATTTTTAGTCTTAGATACGTTGTTGTCAAGTCTCTCTTTGATTTTATTTGCTTCAGCTTTTTCCCTAGCTGTAAATATTGCATTAACTTTTTCCATTGTTGGACTATCTACTGAATTTGTATCATCAAGTATATTGTTTTTTTCAAACTCTTTTCTACTTGTCGCACCCCAAGCATCAGCTATATAATCGTTATTATCTTCTTTTTGTACCCAATTATCAGCATTGTCAGATATTATTTGTTTCTCTTTTTCTCTATCCTTAAACATTTGTACAACTTTTTGTTTATCCTCAAATGAACCTGTAAGATATTTTTTACCATCTTTAGTTGTAGAGTTTGCTATTTGATTAAACTCTTCTAAAGAGTTATTGTCAGAGGCAGTGGAGAGATACTCTTTTGAATTTTTATCTGCTGTTTGCTGAGTATTAAAAGTATCTAACTTGTTTTGTTCATTCTGTTTCTGTAAATCAAGAACAGCTGATTTTTCTTTGTCTATCTCTTTGCTATAAAGGCTCTTTCCAAAAGATGCAAATGCATCACCAAAAGCACTTGCTCCACTACCAGTATCAGTTGTAACACGACTTGTATTTACCCTTGCAACATCTCCACTAAATGCATCATACCATCCCATTATGCTCTCCTTATGCCATCAACTAAATTTTTATCTTGCTTCACTTGTACATTTTGTTTTGCTATAAGTGAATTGCTAAAAGCTTTTTGTAAATCTATCTTGTTTTTATTTGCAATACCATCAGCTTTAGCATTGTTTAGATTAGTTTGAGACTGTTTAAGCTGGAACTCTAAACCTTGTATCTGCTTTTGTAACTGTGCATTTTCTTGTGCTTGTGGAGAGTTTTGAGATTCATCATCTTTTTTCTCTATAATATCTCTAATCTTTTTAGCACTAGAGGAGTTAGTATCTCTTAATATATCGGGGATAAGATATTTCACAAGAGTAGGGTCTGTACTTTGTAGCACTTTAAGTAGCTCAACATTTTGTCTTAAACTCTCAGAACTCATACTACTTGACTTTGGTCTTACTGAAAATATTAAATCGTATTTACCTACGACTATGGCATTATTTACTTGTGGTTTCATCTTTCCATCATCAAGTAACTCAAACTCTACACCACCGTGAGTATTACGTATAGTCTCATTCATAGTTAAAAACTCTTGAACATAGTCATCATCTATGATGCTTACAACCCTTTGAGTATCATAGTATTGCTCTATAAACTTAATAGATTTTTTAATGATTTTCTTTTGAAGTCTATCACTTGAATTTGTGAACCGACTTAACCCAACCATACCTGTTTGTATTCGCTGTTCTTGACCTACACCACTCATGCGATTGTTTGCATTTCCTAACATCTCTTTATTGACATTAAGAAGTTCACTTATCTGGTTACGTCCATCTATGATGATATTTAGTATCTGTTGGATTTGAACATTTTGTTTTATATCTTTGATACCATTTAAGTCATTCACTAAAACTACTGCATTATCTAAGCTCCACTCATCATTAAAAGCATCTATATCATCATCTATCAATGCACCAGATTGAACAAGTGTTTTGTTATTTGCTAACATATTTTGAAGTCTTAGTTTTGCATAGTTGATATGGTCTTGAATAGGCATAATATCTCTATACAATCCCCAATATTTTATATTTCCTCTAAAGTCTCTGTTTAAAAATTCAACTTCATAAGGGAAACCTTTGAAATTAAAAGGGCTTTCACCTTGAAGCAATATAATATCATTACTCCAAAAACAGTAATAGTATTTATCTTTTTTACTCGTTTTATCAAACTTTCTATACCAACTATAAGTAAGTAATGTTCTTTTTCTTATAGTCTCATCTGCATATAAATCATCTTCAACAACATCACTTAAATAGTTTGAATCAGTACATCTTTTTATAAGCTCTTCTTCAAAACCTAAACCATACAAATCCTCAACATCAATCCAAAAAGCACGATGAATATATCTTGCATCATCATTATAGTTTTTCCCGTGGGAAAATGGGTCAAGAAACATTTGTGCTTCTGGTACTGCTTTTATCTCTAAATCTTTATGCTCACGTGAAAACTCATCATACTCACCACTAGCACTTATGCTTAGTTCACAAATAGATACACCCTCTATCGATAACTCATCATCAAGTGCATCTATCTCTGTTTCATAATCATTCACACTTGTAATAGATTTTATAAGTGCATTTAACATATCTGCACTCGCTCTATCTCTTAGTTCTGTACCAAATAGCTTTATCTCTACATTTCGCTCTTTTTTAAATCCAAGTATAGAGTTGTTATGTTTTGCGATATTATTTTCATACTGTTCTGGTTGCCCACGATTTGCTAAAATCTGTTTTATAGTTGTATCTAGCTGGTCGCCATTGTAGTAGTTCCTAACCTTTGCAGAAAAAGCTTTTGTATCTTTAAAATGATAAGCTGATTCTCTTAACCAGTCTATGAGTGTTGTTGTTGTTTCAAACATATTATGTCACTATTTCTAGCGCACCTGTTGCCAGAGTATCTGTTTTCTTCTTTTTGTTCAATGAAGAGTCAGTCCAAGCATCTTCAAGATTTGTTTGAGCCTTAGTCATTTGACCTTTAGCATACGTATCTTTATCTTTTTCATATTGTAACTGTTTTTTTATAAGCTTATTTGCTTCTTTGCCGTTTTCATATTGACCCCATGCACCAGCAAGTGAGCCAAGCCCTTGTATAGTCAATGCTGTATCTTTACTATCCCACTTTTCGAACATAATTTAAACCCTTTGATAATTTGAAGTTATTTTTTTTCTTCTTATTTTTTTCTTTGTAGTTTGAAGTTCTCTTAACTCTTGTTGGTATAGAGCTAAGTAATGTTTGTTTAGATTCCTATCTTTTGTATTGCGAGTAGGTTTCTCGTGTACTTTACTCATAAACAGGTATCGTAATGCTTCGTTATAGACAAGAGGTAGCTCTATATGACAATTTATATTTTCTATCTCTTTTAAATATCTATATGCGAATGTAGCAGTAGTATTAGAGTTTGGAGTTGGGTTTATTATCAGTAGTTTGTCATTGAATGTATATTGCTTTTCATCTACTCTTATAAAAAACTGTTCAAACTCAACATAGTTATACGCTTGATTATCTACACGAAGAATTATATTTTTTAAAACAATATCATCAAGGTTATATTCACTTATACCCTTTTTTATATCTAGTGTTTTTGTAGCCATAAAAAAAGGTAGGTCAAACTGCAAAGAGTTGTAACTTCTTTGTAGTTTAATAAGTAGCTCAGGCTCTGACCAATGTATAGATTTTTCTTGAAGTTCAATTCTTGATTGGTCTAAAAAGTCTTTTGCTTTCATATATTACTTAGCCTTTAATGCTTTATTAGCTTGTGCTAATTGTTGTTTTAATAATTTCATTTCAGCAGTAGCTTGAGTAAGCTTCTTTTCAAGTTCTATATTAAGCTCTATATTAACTTGCTCAAACTCAATATCTGTTACTTCAGTAAAGTTATCAAACCCTTTTTTAGTTAAGTTAAAAGCTGTTTTTTTATCTACTATAACTATGTCACCATTTTTCAACATAGGTCGAGGTCTAGCTAAAGAGCCTTTAAACTCTTTAGCCTTAGTATCTATATATCTTACAGCACTATAAGGGGTAAAATATACTTTTGTCATCTAGTAATCTTGTCTTGATACTTGATGTTTAACATAAGAAACAGTAACAGTAGCTTTACCAACTGCACTAGCTGTTCCAGCAACATCTACAACAATAGCCATAGATTGACTAGCTGATAATTGACGGTTATTAAATGCTATACCTTTGGCTGCATCAATAGTAGTTAAAGGTATAAATCTTTCAAAATCACCCTCTATACCAACTGATACTTTGTTATCATCATTTGCAAAAGCTTCATCTACTGTTACGTTTACATCTACAACACGAAACCCCTCTGCGATACCCATAAAGTCAATAGTTTTACCAACATTGGCACTACCTGTTATTTCATAAGTTACTGTTCCAGTATCTCTAATCTCTAATTTTTTTCTTTTTACTATAATTGCCATCTGTTTTCCTTATTTACCCGTAGAAGCTACAACTGCAATAACAGCATAATCTTTATTATCAAAAATAGAACCCTCTAAGATGCCATCATTTGAACTTGCTTTGTATTTTGTTTTTGCTAAACCATATACTCTATCTATCCCCGCATGCATTCTACGAGGGTCTTTAGCATCAGCCCAATCATAAAGAGCTATGCCTTGATCAACAACTATATAACCAGCACCAGCACCAACAAAAAGGTTAATCTCTGTTTCTTGACCATCTCCACCTGCATAAATGCTAAGGTCGCTCTTTTTTACACCACCAAATCCAGTAAATTTACTTTTTGAAGTAAGTATACCTGCATCACGGTCAGTGTGTGTTTTCATATTGAGTAAAAGAACACCATCGTGAAAACCTAACGCACCACTAAAGATAGGGTTTGTTTTTCCTCTCTCAAGAGCATCTTTTCTAGCTTCTGCCCAGTTGGCATCATTTTTAATATTTCTAGCTGAATTTGTACCAACAAACATAATAAAAAATTCAACTTCATCATAGTAACCAAGGTTTTCATTTTGAGTTGTTGATACAGGAAGTAATGGTGGAACAGTAGCATTACCAGAAGCATCTAAACCTAGTGAAGCTCTATTTTTTGCCTCTTCAACATCAGACGTTGTAAGTACATCTTCTTTGATAAGATTTGTAGGTGTTGAGTCCGAATGGTGACCACAAACTACGATATTAGTACAATCTGCACTTAAAGCAGAAATAGCAACTTTATCAAACTTCATAGTTCCCCACGTTGTTAATGACTTTGTTGCACCAGTCTTAAACTTATCAGAGTTTCTTCTATTTACAATGTTTGTACTTGATGGTACGGAGTGTTGCCACCCATCAATAGGGATAAATTGTTTTATTTTTTTAATCTCTTCTGCACTTGCAGAGAAATCAACATCGCCAACAGCACCACTTTGAGTAAGAGAATCTTCTAACTCTATCGCTACCACACTTCCTTTTTCAAGTGTTTTAAGAACAACTTTAAATACACTTGTTGTATCATCTTCGCTAGTAGCGATAAAAGGCTTGATTTTTGACTTTCTCATAGAATCTCTAGTTACTGATTTACTATAAGCTACTTTCTCATCAGCAGTAGATAAAAAATCTGCTGCTGACATTCCATTAAATATTGGCATATTGTTTCCTTAATTTATTGTATATATATTTTTAAATCTTTTTGCCTACCCTAAGATAGATAGCAAACACTAGAGCGACACACTTGGGAGGGCTAAAGGCTCTCTAATGTTGCTACCTATCTTAGAGTAGGGCTATTTTTTATTTATCTAAATACCTAAAGCTTCTGCTATCTTCCCATCTGCGATTGCATCAAGTGTTTGTTCTGTTACTTTATCTACCTTAATTAAATCTTGAACATCTTTTAATCTATCTTTATCTTTAAAGATTTTCATTGTTCTTTTAACAGCTCTTAAATCATCTTTAATCTCCCATTCATCTCTTGCTTTGATTGGTGTTGCTTCGTCTTTTTCAGCCATCTATCTATCTCCTTTTTTATCTAAATTAAATACCGAGTGCATCGCTTATTTTTTCTTCATCAGTTTTAAACCCCTGCTCAACCTGCGATGGGTTTACACTCTCTTGTCTTGCCTTATTTACATTTGGAATATTTGGTGCGGGGGTTGTTGCTATATTTGATGGATTAAGTTCAAGATGCTTTTTATAGGCATTTTCATATACATCTGCATACGATTTTGAAGAGTCATATATCTTTTTTTGTTCTGCTCTACTTAAATCATTTTCAAAGAATTTTAAAATATTTTCATGATTGTAATCAGGATATTTTGTAATAACTTTGGTAATGGCATTTTGTCTTTGAAACATACCCTCTTGATTTTCTTTTTCATCTTTAAGCGTTTGTATCTCATCATGTTTAGAATGTTTTACTTCATACTCTTTTGCTTTTTCATTCACAAGTTTCATATAGGCTGGTTTATCAGTAAGCTCTAAATCTTGCTCTTCCTCAGTAAGCTCTTTATCTAACGTTGCATAAAATTGTGATATATCAACAGTTGCTTTTTCAAGTTCTTCTATCTGTATATCTATCTTAGTTATCTCTTTTGAAATGTCTAACTGTTCATCTGTCATAGTCGTTGTATTTGGAGTTACTGGAATCTCTTTTGGCTCTTCTTCTTCTTCTTTAGAAGCTGGAGTATCTTCATTCTCTAAAGGAGTTTCTGACAATCCAAGTGTTTCTTCTAACTCATTTATTATCGACGTATTTTCCTCTTCTTTTCCATTACCCATATGTGTCCTTTAAACCCTATTTGATTTTAAGGTATTGTAGTAAGAAAAAAGAGTTTAAGTAGTGCATTTAGATGCTATGCTTGTTACCAACCAAACACTTTAGCAAAAGATTCTCCTATATCTTCTACAAAGTCATCAAAATCATCACCCATTCTGTCGGCTTCAATTTCGAGTAAGTGACTATTTCCTATGTTGAACCAATCATCTAATATAGCATCAACATTACCACCAATCGAGGTAACATAATCGCCAACACTTTCTTTATCTTGACCGTGTAGATATTCTGATTTTTCATCTTTTGACATATGTGACCATTCATCATATTTATACAACTCATCATAAACAACAGCATTATGTTTGAGTGTCAAATCTCTAATTCTTGAAATATTTGCTTGAGCTAATTTTGTAAGAGAAGAACTATCTTGATAAGGTGTTCCTGCCGTTACTTCAAGTATTCGCTGAACATCGCCCATACTATGAAATTGTCTGTCTAAGTGGGTGTTATAGTTTTTATCTTGTAAACCTAAAAATTTAACTGTATTTAAATCTCCTGTGACATTAAACAGTTGTCCACCAGCACGAGGACTATCGTAATGCTTACCTCCAGCCATCCAGTCATTAGCGCTACCATCTATGATATTTTCTACATATTGTTTAGGAACTTCTAAAAGATAAAGAGGTTTATTAAGTGAAAGATCTGCAAAACCATCTAGTTTAAAATCAAAACTTAGTTCCCAATTTCCTTTACGCTTTTCAGGTTTCTCATTTTTTGTATTGTCTTTATATTCTAAATCATCTTTTCGCTCTGCTAACTCTTTTTTAATTTTTTCTGCACCCTCTAAGATTTTTTTTGCTTGATTGAAAATATCTTGTTCTTGAGAATAGGCATCACTCCGTTCAATAATATCACTGTACCCATCGTTAGTAGTTGTTGTCGTTCCATTTTTATTTATTTTATGTGTAACCGAAGAATTCTCGTCATACCCTGTAACATGACCAGTAAAGGAAGATGTAACATCAGATAGATTATCTCCTATTGAGTTAATCATATCTTGTGTAGTTGCAGTATTCTTTTCATCAGAGATTTTTACTGAAGATACTATGGTTGATGATGATTGTGTATCGTATGTGTGAGTAGAACTAATTTCTCCTGCTACTTTTGTTCCACTCGAGGAAGCACCACCATAGTTAGTGCCACCATTATCAGTTTCAGCTCCTTTAGGAGGTTCATAAGTATCTTGAGTCTCACTAACTCCAATGTTACCACTCATAAACTAAGTAGCCAGTACAGTATCTGTTGCTGTTGGAAGAGTAAGTGTAATATTTTGAGGAGTAGTATTTCCATTTGTGTAAATATTGGAGACCATATCTAAATATAATTTAGTCATATCTTTGGGAATAACAAAACCACCAAGACCTAAATCACCTAAATATCCTTTATAGCTTTCTAACGTTTTTAGACGATTGTTGTAAACAACAGAATGTTCAAGTTCTGCTTTCTGTGCAGTTACAAACGCAATGTCTGCTGTATATTTATTTTTTTGCACTTCATAGATAGATTTACTTGTACCTGTTCCATACGTAGTAGTAAGTATCTCTCCTGTATCGTCATCATAAGTATGAGTGATTGAAACATCGCCATTCTTGATTTTCTCAGCTAGTTCCTGCTGTGCTTTGATTGCAATATCTCTATTTGCTAAGTTAGAACGATTAGTTACATTAGATTCACTCTCTGAAATCTTTTGCTCTTCAGCATCTTTTTGCACTTCATAGATAGATTTACTTGTACCTGTTCCATACGTAGTAGTAAGTATCTCTCCTGTATCGTCATCATAAGTATGAGTGATTGAAACATCGCCGTTTTTGATTCTCTCGGCTAACTCTTGTTGATACTTTATTACTGTAGATGCTTTTAAATCAGCCTCTCTAGCTACTTCAGTCTTAATTTGTGCATCTACTAGCTCATGCTTTTTTATAGTATCAACAACTCTAATACCAGCATCTATGGAGGCTATTATTGTATTTCCTATAACAGTTGCAAAATATTCATCTTCCATCTGTGTTTTTTCTTGTAACTTTTCAACTTTCATTAATAAATCATCTGATATTTTTTTGATTGCATTATTTATCATATCTTCTGTTGTAATAATAGCCATTATTCTAATCCTATTCCGAAATATTTCATTTTATTTCTCTTTATACTTTTATTAGCTTGTAATGCTTTAATATTTAATTCATTTATTTTCATTGTTATCTCTTCTATATCTTTTTCCAAATTAACAACATTAGTGTTTTTAAGTTTCAGCAGAAGAGATTCTAACTTTCGGCTTTTAATCAATGATACCACACTTAGCTTTTCTTTGTTTTCAGACATCGCTATATACTAATGTACCATTCTTTTATTATCGGCTTCGGTCTTAGAACTTCCGAAATAGAAATTAATTACCCCTGCAGTATACGTATTCATTGCACCTATGATAAACATCAATAATTCTTTGTCTCCAATGCTCTGCTTTAAACCTTCAAAAACAACCATATAATCAATAATAAAAGTACCTATCACGATAAACCAAGCAAGTAAACTACCAGTATTGCGAACGAGCCAGTCCTTTGATGCGATAAGCTCACTGTTCATCTTTCTAGCAGATTGTCTATCTGCTAGATATGCTTCTGTCTCATCATTATCAGCTTTTTTCATCTCGACTTTATAGTTTAGATTTGTTTTGAGAGCTTCATTTTCCTTTTCAGCTCTCTCTTCATCACTTGTTATCAAGTCGTCAGCAATTTTTCCAACACTATCAATTATCCCACTGCCAAATAAATCCATTAAACCCATATTACACTTCCAATGTTCTATTTATCCAGCCAAATAAAAACTTTTTATTTGCAGGTCTTTTTTTTACAAGATAAGCATATCTAGCTATTTTTGCTAACTTAAACTTAGCTACGAATAACTCTTTATCAATTTCATTTAATTGTATTAAAGTGTTATTGCCAATGAATCCATCGGGATGAGCTTCGCAAACAATTTGTGCTAATTTACTAGCAGTTCTAGTACCCATATTTACAGCAGTATCAAATATTTCATAGGCTATAGCATCACTTTTAATCTCATCACCTTTGATTTTGTCCCAATAGTCTCTTTTGTAAATAATTTTTGCATCTACGACTGTTAGATTTTTAATATCTAACTTTGGATAGGAAAGTTTAGATATACCAAACTTTGTTTCACCACCTCTGTCATGAGGGTCATCTACATAACCACCCTCATTTATCAAAATCTTATCTATTATATTTTCAAACTTTGCCATTTTATTCCTAATTCAATAGTTTATACACTTTATTCTCAATCTTAACGTCTATATAGTCTTCCACTTTATTATGAATTTCCTTTGAAACAAACTCATTTCGGGCTTCTTTCATTGTTAAGAATAGATGTTGCTGAGTCTTTAATTCAACAATATCGTTTATTGTTCTTTTAATATCGATGGTATGCATCTCTTCTATTTTAGAGAAGTGCTTTATAACGGGGCGATTCTCGTCCATAAATTTAAGGAGTATTTCTACTTTTATATCTTGCTTTGCGATTGAATCGGTACTGCGAGATACATTGTTTCTTAAAATAGCATATCCAGCAATAAGAGTGGTAACTCCCATCGCCAAACTGACCATCCAGCTTTCAATCATTTAATATCCAATATCTAATTTAAGACCATATCCAAGCTGTAAACAATCATCAACATATTCTAAATATTCTTCTTTCTCATCACCTTCTTTTTTAGACATAGCTATCTCATCAGCTAAATCATACTTTTTAGCTATCTTATTTTTAACAACTTGTCTAATTCTATTAAGTTGAGCAGAATTTTTAACAAGCTCTTTAAACTCAGATTGAGTGATTTCAACACAATTTATCTCAGCTGGTTGAGATGCTATAAGCTCATCAATTTTACTCTCATCATCAGCACTAATACTAACAACATTTACATCAAAGCTATTTACTTTTACATCTTCATCATTACCACGAAAAGTTAAAGTTGTTCCTGTAACTTTCACATCTTCAAACTTTATATATTTAAACATTTTAAAACCTTTACTGGTATTACCTCAGTATAATTAGGCATATATCTTTGAAGTATCTTTTTAAAATACCTTAGAGAGTTAGTACCTTTTGCATGACCAATAATCGAAACTATCGAATCAACCTTGCTTTTTAAAACAGCCTTTTTGAACTTATAAAGAGAGTGTTTTCTTACAAATCTTTTACCTCTCCATGTTCTATATCCCACAAAGTTTATTCCTCTTTTTATTTTTTGAATATGCCAATGGCTTAACTCTAAATTTAATTTATCTTGAACAAACTTTTCACATTTTTGTTTTGCAGATTTTGCCTCTTCTAGTGTTAAACCTATTAACACAAAATCATCAACATATCTCACATAACTTTCTATTTTTAAAACTCTCTTTACATAGTTATCAACTTCATTCATATACACGAGCGAATACAACTGACTTAAAAGATTTCCGATAGGGATACCTTTTTTAGATATTCCTGCATCTGCAAACATCATCATAATATTTACAAATTTTTTATCTTTAATCTTTTTTTCAAAAAGCTTTCTTAAAATATCTCTATCTATCGAATAGAAAAACTTTCGTATATCAAGCTTTACAAAGTATTTATCACTGTCATATTTATTCATCTCTCTTTGAGTATATTCACTAGCTTTATGAGTTCCACCATTTTTTCTACAAGCATAACTTGTGTCTATAAAACTGTTATTAAATATGTTGTAGATAGTTCTATATATAGCGTGTTGTACTACCAAGTCTCTGAAATGAGGTGCTTGAATTACTCTTTTTTTAGGTTCATATACCAAAAACTCTTTGTATGGTTTTGTGATATAGGAATACTCTTTTAGTTCTATATATAAAAGATCTAGGTTCTCCCCTAAATTTAGTTCAAATAAGTATGTTCCTATCTTATTACGCTTACCTTTTCTCGCATCCAAAAATGCAGAATAAAGATTCTCCTTCGTAAAACATAGTTCATACAGATACCCGTATCGTTTCGAGGAGTTTGGAATTTTTAAACCGTGGTTAATATTTTTAACTTTAATCATACTTTAACATCATCCTCTTTTAAAATTTCGCTTATAGCTGGACTCTACACCCCTTTGTTCCAATCTTGCTTTTAGGCATTTTAGGATTGAATAAAAGTCGAAACCACCAACATTGTTATTCGAATTCACGGAATAATTGTTCAGATTGACACCAAACACACCAGCATCACCAGTATTATTCCAATTCAGCCCGACAATCGGGACGAGACACACATCATGTTAATGTAGTAGCCCATTGAGATACTCAGCTAAATTGCTTTGTATCTCTGAGCTTGTTTATCCAAGCTCCTATCATCTTTCCTATCTCATTTATGAGTTTAGATATAGCTAAGTATCTATGTTCAGGTTTTGTATTTTTACTGTCTTTTGCTCCATCTTTAAAAGCAAAATATTCTAATTCGTTTGCAAGAAAAACTTGCATCCTTAATTTCTCGTGTTCAATATCAAGAGCAGTGAGTGAAGTTTTTTTATAATACTTCTTTTGACACTCAATTATTAAATCATAAACTCTATAAGCTGTATTTCTTATAGAGTTAGACAAAGCATACTTTTCATATCGTGGAAAATGATTTAAGTAAATATTTAGCAACTTCATCATCTCCACAAACTTCCTATTTAAACTAATCTCACCATTGCTTACACTCATAACGAGCTATCGCTCTATTTTTTCAAGGTAACAGAGGCGAAACCACCAACATTGTAACTCGAATACACGGAACAATTGTCCAGACTGACACCAAACACACCAGCAGTACCAGCATCATCCCAATCCAGCCCGACAAGCGGGACGAGACCATGTCTCAAATATTTATAGATTCTATCGTTACCAAATTCTGTAGTACCAGTAGCATTTGTTCCTGCTGCTGTTGGGATACCCACCGAAGCTAATCTATATTTAGTTGAGTTAACATCTGTGGAAAAGTTAAGTACAGTTTCATCTCCATTTCCAAAATATGCAGAACCAGAATTAGAATCAATAATTCCAGTCATATCAAGTAAATCATATAGTGCTGAATCTAATAAATTTTCACTTGTCAATGCATTAGGATTTATAGATGTTTTTAATATTCTAAAATATCTAGGCGAATAAACACCATCTGTATCTAGGATTTCTCTCTCTAGTCCTTCTACTACTGCAAAGTTATTAGCATCAGTAACACTTTCTACTGTATATGCTCCCGTATTATAAGTAGAACCACTTGTAAGAGTTCCACCAAAATAAATTACATCATCAACTGCTAGTCCATGAGAAGGCATAACTATTGCTGTATCGCCCTCAGCACAAGAAGCTCCTGTTTTTGCTAAATATGTAAGCCCCGTAGTTATTTTATACATATTCCCATTCACATCGCTAATACCAGAATGTTGCCCATTATGAGTAGTTTTCGCGATATTGTTAGCACTACCAGTTAAAGCACAATTTGAATAGCCACTCTCTGTAAATAACACACTTGTATCATTTACATCTGCTAAAGCATTATTATTATTCCCTTTTGGAAAATATGGAGCAACATCATTAAATGCACAAGTTGCACTTCCAGCTCCTGATTGAGATTGAGCTAAGGCTATTAGCTGAAGCACATTCCACTCAAATATTGTTGTTGTTTTATAACCCACTGAAGCACAAGCATCAATAAAGCCTGCATAATTATTTGCTGGTGCAGATATTAAGTCTCCAATAGGGTTATGACTTGAAGAAGTTGATAATGGATCTAAGAACTGTTTTGAAACTAATTTACCACCAATATTTCCTGCTAAATATTTAAAGTGTAAAAAACCATTAGGATTATCTACAAATGCTCGAGGTAGAACATATCCAGCAAGAGCTTTGTCTGAAATTGATATTATATTTCCAGTCATCTTATAATGAAATGGTGGAATATTTACAAATACACTCCCATGTTCATCAATCACATTTCCATAATTTGAATGAGCCACATCTTCATGCCCTGTTAGTTTTGTAAACCCCGCAGGTAATAATTCATCAAATACACTAGCAACACCAAATCCAAAATTACCAGCCACACCAATTTTGTAAGCATCAGCATTAGGAATATTGCTTAAATCAATATCTACTAGCTTTACTAAACTTGCTCCTGCATAAGCAAGTGCTTCGAGGTCGGTTGATGTTTTGGCTACCTTTTCTATACTTTCTATAACTGTATTTTTTGCACTTTCTAATCCCATTGTTTTTCCTTATTTCTATTTCCAATTTTTTGACTTGCTGGTCTATTCATCTCTATAGACTCAACCCAAATTTTGACATTTTTACTCGTCTTGATACTTTATATGTATCGGAATAAATATTATTTACATGATCATTTATCTCCTCTATTTTTTCATTTTTATGAGAATCTAGTTCTTCTTTTTTTACAGCATTGAAATCATTCAAACTAGGTTTAGAGTTGTTTTCTACATACTCATCTAGTTTTGGTTTATTTACATCTGTAACATGAATATCTAGTTCTTCTTTTTTTTCAGCATTGAAATCATTCAAAC
>Ga0256842_1001356_pt1 | contig 19788 bp, 30 predicted proteins | sample 4559240metaG_FD_185973 | JGI IMG/M metagenome (GOLD analysis project Ga0256842, IMG submission 185973) | Hydrothermal vent microbial communities from Guaymas Basin, Mexico - 4559-240 | ecosystem: Environmental > Aquatic > Marine > Hydrothermal vents | place: Mexico: Guaymas Basin | collected... | reverse complement strand
GGTGATGCCAGGAGACAATGCGCAATTTGAGGTAGAATTGATAGCGCCTATAGCCATGGAGAAAGGACTTAGGTTTGCGATAAGAGAAGGTGGAAGGACTGTTGGTGCAGGTGTAGTTTCGGAGATAATTGAATAGGAGTGTTGACCATGGTGAACATGCAAAGCGATAGGATAAGGATTAAGCTAAAGGCTTATGATTATAGAATTTTGGACAAGGCAGTCCAAGAAATAGTAGAATCTGCTAGAAACACCGGTGCTGCTGTAGCAGGTCCTATACCGCTGCCAACACGGATCCATAAGATAACTGTGAACAGATCAGTTCATGTTAATAAAAAATCTAGGGAACAGTTTGAGATCAGGATACATAAGAGATTGCTTGATATTTTAGAACCTACACAGCAAACCGTGGATGCCCTAGGCAAACTCAGTTTGCCAGCCGGTGTTGATGTAGAGATCAAGCTATAATGTGGCTAATCTTGTAGAGGGGTTATTTATGAAGGGATTAGGATTAATAGGTAAAAAACTTGGCATGACAACAATATTTGCTCGTGATGGAAGGAAGGTTCCAGTAACTGTCCTCAAGGTGGGTCCTTGTCCAATTATTCAGATAAAAACAAAGGATAAAGATGGTTATGAGGCCCTTCAACTGGGTTTTGAGCCGGTCAAGGAGAAAAAAGTTAATAGGCCACTGAAGGGGCATCAACAGAAGGCTGGAAAGGGTTATTATAGGTTTTTGAGGGAATTTAGAGTTGAGAACCTGGAAGGGTATGAGCTTGGACAAGAACTCACTGTAGATCTATTCACTGTTGGTGAAAAGGTCAAAATCACTGGGGTATCTAAAGGACGCGGTTTTGCGGGGGTTATGAAGAGATGGAATTTCGGAGGGTCTCCTGATTCCCATGGTCATCACAAAGTACATAGGACCCCGGGATCAATTGGACAGTGTGCAGATCCATCACGGGTATTTAAAGGGAAAAAAATGCCTGGACACATGGGCAATATTCAGCACACTTATAAGAATATTGAAATTTTGGATGTAAGGCACGAAGACGGTCTAATATTGGTTAAAGGTCAGGTGCCAGGAGCAAAAAATTCAATTGTATACATCCGAAAGCAGAGTTGAGGTGGATAAAATGACAGTGGTAAATATATATGATCAAGAAAAAAAAGTTGTGGGAGAAATCGACCTTCCAGATAACATTTTCAACGTTGAAATAAAGCCTGGTATTTTAAATTTTGTGGTAAAGGCACATTTGTCTGCAAAACGTGTGGGAACTGCTTCTGTGAAAACTAGGTCAACAATTAGAGGCGGAGGGAAAAAGCCCTGGAGACAAAAAGGTACAGGTAGGGCAAGGGTTGGCTCAATTAGGTCCCCACTATGGGTTGGAGGTGCTGTATCGCACGGTCCTAAACCAAGGGACTATTCTTTTAAGGTTAATAAGAAAGTAAAAAGGCTTGCCATGAGGATGGCTCTAAGTTCAAAGGTTAAGAATAATGAATTACTAGTACTTGACAAGTTAGAAGTGACAGAACCTAAGACCAAGGAGCTTGTTAAGATAAAAAAGAACCTGGAAGTAAAAAAAGCCTTGATTGTTTTACCTAAACACGATAAGAACATCTTTCTTTCAGGAAGGAATTTGGCCGATATCAAGTTAATGTTGGATAAGGATATAAATGTTTATGACATCTTAAAATATGATACACTGGTAATTACTCCAGAGGTAGTAGAAAATATTAAGCAAAGGTTGGCATAGCCATGGATTACACAAAAGTTTTAATTAAGCCTTTAATAACAGAGAAAACAACTTTCTTAAAGGATCAAAGTAATCAGGTTTCCTTTATTGTGGCCAGAAAGGCCAATAAGATTGACATACAAAGGGCAGTTGAGCGTGCATTTAAAGTGAAGGTTGAGAAGGTTAGGATAGTGAATAAGAGGCCAAGGCTTAAAAAGCGTTTTGGTAGGGTCGTTGGTAAGGTAAGTGGGTATAAAAAGGCGTATGTTCAACTTGCGCCAGGTGAAAAAATAGACTTTTTTGAAGGTGTATAATTATGGGTATTAGAGTACTTAAGCCAACATCGCCAGGTAGACGCGGTCAGACAGTTTCAGATTTCTCAGAGATTACCAAAACAAAGCCCGAAAAGAGTTTAGTAATAGGTTTACGTCAGAGTAGTGGACGCAACTGTTATGGTCGCATCACTAGTAGAAGAAGGGGGGGCGGCCATAAGCGTCGTTATAGAATTATTGATTTTAAAAGGAATAAGTTAGATGTGCCAGCCAAGGTGGCAGCTATAGAATACGATCCAAACAGGTCTGCAAGAATAGCCCTGCTTCACTATGTAGATGGAGAAAAAAGATATATTATAGCTCCTAAGGATCTGTCTGTAGGCGATACAATTGTAGCCAGTGAGAAAGCGGATATCAAGGTGGGCAATGCAATGCCGCTTTACAGTATTCCCAATGGAACTATTGTACATAACATAGAGCTGCATCCAGGTAGAGGGGGTCAGCTTTGTAGAGCTGCTGGCACCTATGCTCAGATAATTGATAAAGAAGATAAATATGTTATGTTGAGGCTGCCTTCTGGGGAAATCAGGAAGGTTTTGGCCAAATGTTTTGCCACCATAGGTCAGGTTGGTAACATAGATCACGAAAATATAAAAATTGGTAAGGCAGGAAGAAACAGATATCTGAATAGGCGGCCCAAGGTGCGTGGTGTAGCAATGAACCCAATTGATCATCCTCACGGTGGTGGTGAAGGTAAGACCTCAGGTGGAAGACACCCTGTAACTCCGTGGGGAGTGCCTACAAAGGGTTATAAGACTCGCAAAAAGAACAAGTACTCAGATAAATTAATAGTAAAAAGAAGAAAATAGTGAGAGAGGTACCTTATGCCAAGATCATTAAAAAAAGGGCCTTTTGTAGATGAGCATCTCCTAAAAAAGGTTAAAAAGGCAAAAGAGACCAAGGATAGGTCGGTAATAAAGACGTGGTCTAGGAGATCCACTGTACTCCCTGAAATGGTGGGTCTGACCTTTGCTGTTCATAATGGGAAGAAGTTTATTCCCGTGTTTGTAACAGAAAATATGGTAGGTCATAAATTGGGGGAGTTTGCTCCGACCAGGACGTTTCATGGCCACGCTGGCGATAAGAAAAGTAAGGTCAAGGGTAAAAAGTAATAAAAGAGGTTTGTTATGGAGGCAAAAGCTACGCTAAAGTTCGTTCGGATATCACCTAGAAAGGCCAGGCTGGTAGCAAAAAATGTAAAGAATATGCCTGTAGAAAAGGCATTAGATATTTTGCAGTTTACACCCAAAAAAGCTGCAAGGATCATCTACAAGGTAATGTATTCAGCTCTGTCAAATGCTGAAAATAATTATTCAATGGATGTGGACAGACTGTATGTAAAGAATATTTTGGTAAATGAAGGTCCAATGTGGAAGAGAATAAGGCCAAGGGCTATGGGCAGGGCTACCAGAATATTAAAGAGGACTAGTCATATAACAGTTATTCTTGATGAAGAGTAGGAGGAGAGGGCATTGGGTCAAAAAGTACATCCATACGGGTTTAGATTAGGTTATACCAAAAATTGGTTGTCTAGATGGTATAGTAAAAAGGATTATGCAAGGTTTGTCTATGAAGACAAGCAACTAAGAAAATTTATTAAACAAAGGCTTTACCACGCAGGAATTTCCAAGATTGAAATTGAAAGGGCTGCTGAAAAGGTCAGGGTTATAATTCATACAGCGAGACCTGGGATTGTTATAGGGAGGAAAGGCGTTGAGATCGAAAAACTGAGAAATGAGCTTAAAAGGAAATTTAATGGCGAGTTCATATTGGAAGTTGTTGAGGTTCGACGTCCTGAGATAGATGCACAACTGGTAGCTGAGAATGTTGCCCTTCAATTGGAAAGAAGGGTGGCATTTAGGCGAGCAATGAAGAGGGCAATCAGCTTGGCGATAAAATTTGGGGCCAAAGGGATAAAAATCGCATGTTCTGGTAGATTGGGTGGAGCAGAAATTGCCAGGACTGAGTGGTTCAGGGAAGGTAGGGTTCCGTTACATACTCTCAGAGCTGATATAGATTATGGATTTGCAACGGCATTAACTACTTACGGAATAATAGGTGTAAAGGTTTGGATATTTAAAGGCGAAATTTTAGATGAGGTAAAAACTGATGCTTAGTCCAAAAAAGGTAAAATATAGGAAACAGCATAGGGGATTTACTAGAGGCAAGGCCTATAGAGGTTGTAGGGTCAATTTTGGAGACATAGGGCTCAAGGCATGTGAACATGGCAGGTTGACTGCTCAACAAATAGAGGCTGCCCGTGTAGCTATTATGAGAAGTCTTAAGCGTGGTGGAAAGGTTTACATAAGAATTTTTCCAGATAAGCCAGTTACAGAGAAACCAGCTGAAACCCGAATGGGAAAAGGGAAAGGCTCTCCTTCTGGATGGGTGGCCTTGGTTAAGCCTGGGCGCATCTTATTTGAAATTGCCGGTGTTGATATTGATAGGGCAAAGGAGGCACTGGTTCGTGCTTCTTATAAATTGCCTATAAGGACAAAAATTGAGGAAAAGGGGTTGTAGTGATGGATGCGGCTAAATTAAGGGAGATGGAAATATCAGAGTTACATAATAAATTGGCAGAACACAGAGAAGAGTTGTTTAAGTTGAGGTTTCAGCACTCAATAGGTCAGTTAAAGAATACAGCCAGGATACCACAAGTTAAGAGGACAATAGCAAGAATTTTAACTATCATGCGGGAAAAGCAATTGGAGACAAAGGATGGAAGGAGCAAGGAAGTCAAATAAGGGAAATAAAAGGGTGCTTACTGGCATAGTGGTAAGCAATAAGCCAGATAAGACCATTGTTGTTAGATGTGAGACAATGGTAAAACATCCCCTATATAAAAAATTTATTAGGAAGAGAAAAAAATTCATGGCCCATGACCCAAGAAATGAGTGTGGTATGGGTGATAAAGTCCAGATTATAGAAAGTAGGCCACTTAGCAGGCGGAAGCGCTGGAGGCTACTCAAGATATTGGAAAAAGCGGTTTAGGAGGATAAGGCCATGATTCAGGTTGAGAGCAAATTGGATGTAGCAGATAACTCAGGGGCTAAAATTGTAAAGTGTATAAAGGTGCTTGGGGGGAGTAAAAAAAGATACGCCACTATCGGCGACTTGATAGTAGTCTCAGTTCAGGAGGCTATACCCCATTCTAAGGTAAAAAAAGGAGAGATTTACCGGGCCGTGGTTGTAAGGACCAAAAAGGAAGTTGGAAGACCTAATGGGTCATATATCAAATTCGATACAAATTCTGCAGTCTTGTTGAATAAAAATATGGAGCCCATAGGAACCCGTATATTTGGACCAGTAGCCAGGGAGCTGAGAGACAAGAGATTTATGAGGATTGTATCATTAGCCCCAGAAGTACTATAGAGGTGGGTCAGTATGAATAGGAAGTATAAAATTAAAGTAAATGATAAAGTGATGGTAATTTGTGGAAAAGATAGAGGTAAGGTCGGTACAGTAAAAAAAATTTTGAAAAAAAAGGAAAAGGTAATAGTTGATCAGGTAAATATTGTGAAAAGGCACATGAAGGGAAATCCATATACAGGGCAAGCAGGAGGGATTGTAGAGAAGGAAGCACCCATTCATATATCAAATGTGATGTTATTTTGTGAATCATGTGCAAAGCCTACAAGAGTTGGATATAAATTTACTGAGGATGGAAAGAAGCTTAGATATTGTAAGAAATGCAAAGAGATTCTTGATTAACAAAGGGTAGGACTATGAACCGTTTAGAAAAGATATACAAAGAAAATGTAGTACCCAAATTAATGGATGAATTTGGATATAAAAATATAATGGAAGTTCCAAGGTTGAAGTTAATTTCCTTGAATATGGGTTTAGGTGAGGGGGCCCATGAGAATAAAATAATCCAGGATGGAATAAAGGAATTGACATTAATAGCTGGACAAAAAGCAGTACCTACCAGAGCAAAAAAGTCAATAGCAGCATTTAAGGTCAGGCAGGGCATGCCAGTTGGATGTCGGGTTACTCTCAGAAAAGAAAGGATGTGGGCATTTTTCGACAAATTAATTAATTTTGCTATTCCCAGGATAAGGGATTTTAGAGGGTTGCCTGATAGAGGTTTTGATGGTCGTGGAAATTATACGTTGGGAATCCGTGAGCACACGATATTTCCTGACATACCCATAGACATAGTTGACCGTGTAAAAGGCATGAATGTGACCATAGTAACTACTGCCAAGACCGATAAAGAAGGCAAGGCCTTGCTAAAGTTAATGGGAATGCCGTTTGTTAAGTAAAGGAGGGAAAATTGGCTAGAAAGGCACTAATGGTAAAGGCTCAAAGAAAGCCCAAGTTTAAGGTCAGGAAGTATAACAGATGCCCTTTGTGTGGAAGGCCAAGGGCCTTTTTAAGAAAATTTGGTGTTTGTAGAATATGTTTTAGAACCATGGCTTTATCAGGTGAACTTCCTGGGGTCCGCAAATCAAGTTGGTAAGGAGCGTGTTATGGGAATGACAGATCCAATAGCAGATATGTTAAGCCGTATTAGAAATGCTCACATGGCGCTTCACAAACAGGTAAAAATTCCTGCGTCCAAGATGAAGATGGCCATTTTGGGGATATTAAAGAGAGAAGGGTATATAGAGGACTTTAAGCAAGAGGGACGAGATATAATTGTGAAATTAAAATATGTAAAAGGTAGGCCAGCTATAACTGATTTACAAAAGATTAGTAAACCAGGACGCAGGATATACGTGGGAGTTGATGAGATACCCCAAGTGCAAAACGGATTGGGAATTTGTATTTTGTCCACATCACGGGGTATCTTAGAAGGTAGTGAAGCTAAAAAACAAAGAGTAGGCGGAGAGCTTGTTTGTAAAATATGGTAAGGTGGGTAATATGTCTAGAATAGGTAAAACACCAATAAAAATTCCAGAAAAGGTAAGCGTCACGTTTAAGGAACATGAGATCGAGGTGAAGGGTCCTAAGGGGCTTATTGTTTTGGATAGAAGCGATTTGATTGAATATGTCCAAGAAGGGGATACAATTTTTGTTAAGAGAAAGAATGACACGAGAAAAGCAAGGGAACAACACGGTCTTAGACGCACTTTGCTAGCCAATGCAATAGAGGGTGTTAGCAAAGGATTTGAAAAAGGTCTTGAAATTGTAGGTGTGGGATACAGGGCTGAAGTTAAGGGGAAGAAATTGGTTCTAAATGTAGGTTATTCTAATCCCAAAGAATTTCCTTTGCCTGAAGGGATTTCAGCAAAGGTTGAAGGAAACAAAATTTTTATTTCAGGAATTGATAAGCAGCTAGTTGGCGAGGTTGCTGCCCAGATTAGGAGGATTAGACCTCCAGAGCCCTATAAGGGGAAGGGCATAAAATATATTAATGAACAGATTCTACGAAAGGCTGGAAAATCCGCTAAGGCGTAGGGGTGGAAGTTATGAAATTAAGTAGGAACGAACTAAGAAAGAAGAGAAAAATAAGGATTAGAAAAAAGATCTTTGGTACACCACAGAGACCAAGGTTGGTAGTTTTTAGGTCTAATAAGCATATTTATGCACAGGTGATAGATGATAGCAAGGGTCACACTATAGCTGCTTACTCCAGCTTAAATTTAGGAGAAAAAGTTAATCTTAATAAGGAAACTGCAAAAAAGGTTGGAATGGAGATAGCTAAAATCGCCCTTGAAAAGGGTGTACAAAAGGTGGTGTTTGATAGAAACGGATATATATACCATGGTAGAGTCAAGGCTCTGGCTGATGGGGCCAGAGAGGGTGGGCTAAATTTTTAAATTTGAGGTGGTATATGAGCACAGTAAATGAAATTGGTCTAATAGAGAAAATAGTCCATTTAAATAGAGTATCAAAGGTTGTTAAGGGTGGTAAAAACTTTAAATTTACAGCGCTGGTAGTTGTAGGTGATGGAAACGGTAAGGTTGGATATGGATATGGGAAAGCCAACCAGGTACCAGATGCTATTGTAAAGGCCACTGAAAGGGCAAAGAAGAATATGATAGAGGTTCCAGTTATAGAAGGAACTATTCCTTATCAGGTAATTGGTGAATTTGGGGCCGCTAGGGTGTTATTAAAGCCTGCGGTTAAAGGTACTGGAATTATAGCTGGTGGACCAGTGAGGGCAATTATGGAGGCCGCAGGTGTGACAGATGTATTAAGTAAAGCCATTGGGTCAAGGAATCCAATAAATGTGATTAAAGCCACAATCATGGGTATAAATATGCTGCGTTCCCCTGAAGAGGTTTCAGAAATAAGGGGAAAAAGTTTATCAATTGGTACTTAGGGGGTAAGCTCATATGAAGGTGAAGTTAATAAGGAGTAAAATCGGGTGTAATCCAAAGCAACGAAAGACGTTGCAGGCTTTGGGCCTTAGAAAAATAAATCAAGTAAAGGAATTACCAGATAATCCTGCAATTGCTGGAATGATAAATAAGGTCAAACATTTAGTAGAGGTGGTGGAGAAATGAAATTACATGAGCTTAAGCCATTTCCAGGTGAATTAAAACAAAAGAAAAGGATTGGCCGCGGCCCAGCCAGTGGTCAGGGATGTACAGCAGGGAAAGGTAATAAAGGACAGAATGCCAGGGCTGGAAAAGGGCCAGCTCCAATGTTTGAAGGTGGACAGATGCCCCTTGTGAGGAGACTGCCCAAGAGGGGATTTAAAAATTATCCCTTTAGAGTTGAGTACAATGTTATTAATTTGGATTTTCTTGAAAAGAAATTTAAGGACAAGGAAGAAATAACCTTAGATGACTTATATAAATTTTGCAAAAAAAATAGGCCAATAAAGATATTAGGTAGGGGAGAGATAACCAAGGCATATAAAATCTGGGCGCACAAATTTAGTAAAAGTGCCTTGGAAAAAATAAAAAATGCAGGTGGTGAAGCCAAGATACTGGAGGGGTAGGTAGGTGATACCGCAACTGGAGAACGTTACTTTTTCTAAGGAGTTGACCCGAAGGATTTTAATAACCTTAGGGTTGCTCATAGTATACAGGTTAGGAATTCACATACCAGTTCCTGGAATTAATACAGGTGCAATAGCTGATTTTTTTGCATCTGCTCAGAATACATTGTTTGGGCTCTTTGATATGTTTGCTGGCGGGGGGCTCAGTAAATTTTCTGTCTTTGCCCTGGGTATTATGCCCTACATATCTGCTGCAATTATTATGGAACTTTTGGTTGTAGTGAGTCCTGAGCTTGAGAGGTTAAAAAAAGAAGAGGGTGAAGCTGGTCGGAGAAAAATAACTCAATATACAAGATATGGAACAGTTTTGATAACCCTTATCCAGGGTACAGGGATAGCATACGGGCTTCAAAAGATGACCAGTCCTGCAGGTGTGCCAGTGGTACCTCATCCTGGGATCATGTTTATATTAGTGACTGTTATTACCCTTACCACGGGTACGGTTTTTCTAATGTGGTTAGGGGAACAAATTACTGCCAGGGGGATAGGCAATGGAGTATCGCTCATAATATTTGCTGGAATAGTGGCAAGGATTCCAGGTGCTATTACAAAGACAATTAAACTCTTACAGACTGGAGAGCTGAGTTTATTTATGTTACTTATATTGCTGGCAGTTATGGTAGGTGTTCTGGCATTTATATGTTTTATAGAGACAGCACAGCGAAGAATACCTATTAATTATGCCAAGCGTATGGTTGGAAGACGTATGTATGGGGGGCAGAGTTCCCACTTGCCATTGAGAATAAATACAGCAGGAGTAATTCCGCCTATATTTGCCTCTTCTATCCTTATGTTCCCAGCAACAATAGCTAATTTTTCACAAGTAGAATTTTTGCATCAATTGTCAGTTTATTTTAGACCAGGCTCTATGTTATATACCGTTCTTTACGTAGGGCTAATTATATTTTTCTGCTTTTTTTATACTGCGATAATATTTGATCCAAAGGATATTGCAGAAAATTTAAAAAAGCAGGGCGCTTTTATTCCAGGAATAAGACCTGGAAAGCATACCAAGGAATACATTGACAAGGTATTAACAAGGCTTACTTTTTGGGGTTCCCTTTATGTCTCGGCAGTGTGTGTGCTGCCGATGATTTTAATATATAAGATGCATGTACCTTTTTATTTTGGTGGGACTGCGCTTTTGATTGTGGTTGGTGTAGCTATAGATACTATGACACAAATACAATCTCATTTGATATCCCAACAATATGAAGGATTATTAAAGAAAGCCAGGATCAAAGGTAGAATATAACTTTAAGGAGATGATTATGAAAGTGAGACCTTCAGTAAAAAAAATGTGCAGTAAATGCAAAATAATTAGAAGAAAGGGTATAGTACGTGTCATATGTGAAAATCCCAAACATAAGCAAAGACAAGGATAAATTGGAGGACTAAAGTGGTAAGGATTGCAAGTGTAGATTTACCAAAGAATAAGAGACTTGACATAGCATTGACTTACATATACGGAATAGGCCGCTCCAGCGCCGTAAAAATTTTGGAAGCAGTGGGGGTGGATTGGACAAAGAAGACTGATGATCTTACTGCAGAAGAAGTGAATGCCATAAGAAAAGAGATAGAGCAAAATTACAAAGTTGAAGGAGATCTTCGCAGGGAGATCACGGCAAACATAAAAAGGCTAATGGAGATTAATTGTTATAGGGGAATCAGACATAAGAGACATCTTCCTGTTAGAGGACAGAGGACCCACACAAATGCTAGGACTAGAAAAGGTCCTAGGAGAGCAATTATTGGCAAAAGAAAGAAATAAAATTGGAGAGAAGAGATATGGCAAAAGCTAAGCGCGGTGGTAAAAGAAAAGAGAAAAAGAATATTCCAACGGGCTATGCCCACATTAAGACTACATTTAACAATACCATAATTACTTTTACAGATCCAAAGGGTAATGTGGTGAGCTGGGCTAGTGCTGGGTCATGCGGTTTTAAGGGTTCAAAAAAAGGAACTCCATATGCGGCTCAAATTGCTGCCCAAAAGGCGGCAAAACAGGCCATGGAACATGGAATGAGGAGTGTGGGCATATTTGTAAAAGGTCCTGGTGCAGGTAGGGAATCCGCAATGAGGGCCATTCACAATGAGGGATTTAAGATAACCTTTATCAGGGATGTAACCCCAATACCACACAATGGATGTAGACCACCAAAACGTAGAAGAGTTTAAGGGAAAAAAATTAGGAGGATAAGGCCTTGGCAAGATATACTGGACCAAAGTGTAGGTTGTGTAGAAGAGAGGGTACCAAACTATTTTTGAGAGGGGACAGGTGTTATACAGATAAATGCGCATATGAGCGCAGACCTTATGCACCTGGTCAACACGGGAGGAGAAGAAAAAAATCCAGTAACTACGAAATACAGCTTAGAGAAAAACAGAAAGTAAGAAGGCTTTATGGAATTTTAGAAAAACAGTTTCGTAAATACTTTGAAATAGCAGAAGCAAAAAAGGGTGTAACGGGAACCAACTTGCTTAGAATCTTGGAGTTGCGACTAGACAATGTAGTATATCGTTTGGGATTTGCCAATTCAAGGAATCAGGCGAGACAATTAGTTAAGCACGGGCATTTTTTGGTCAATGGAAGAAAGGTTGACATTCCTTCATATCAGGTAAAGGTAAATGATGTAATTGAGGTAAGGGAGAAGAGTAGGAAAATACCCATAATCCAGGAAGCACAGGAAGTTGTGGCTAGGAGGGGAGTTCCTCAGTGGCTAGAATTAGATGCTGCAAATTTTAAAGGAATTGTAAAGGCTCTGCCTGAAAGAGAGGATATAACATTTCCTATCAATGAAAACCTCATTGTTGAGTTGTATTCCAAATAATAAAATATAATTGGGTTAGGTATTATGATAATAAAGGAACAAGGCAGGATCATAAACACCAGAAATTGGGGCGAGTTGGTAAAGCCAAAGAAGATTGAGAAGGATCCTGACTCAAATGAGTTTTATGGAAAATTTACAGTGGAACCCCTGGAGAGGGGTTATGGTACTACATTGGGAAATTCGCTTCGTAGGGTGTTACTATCATCCTTGCAAGGAGCTGTAATAGTAGCTGCCAGGATCGAGGGTGTGCATCATGAATTCACATCTTTACCAGGCGTAATGGAGGATGTTACTGAAATTATTTTGAATTTAAAAAAAGTTAGATTTTACATGGATACTGATGAGCCTCAAAGGCTCACACTTTATGCAAATAAGAAAGGAGAAATAAGGGCTTCTAATATCGAAGAAAATAACCATGTAAAGGTATTAAATCCTGATCAGCACATAGCAACTCTTACAGAGGATAGAGAGTTTCGTATGGAATTAGAAGTGAGGATGGGTAAAGGATATGTTCCAGCGGAAATGCAGGAAATTCCAAGCGAAATAGGTACCATAATTCTCGATGCCAACTTTTCTCCAATAAGAAAAGTGGCGTACACAGTTGAACAAGCACGTGTTGGTCAGATGACAAACTATGATAAATTAATCATAGAAATCTGGACAGATGGGTCTGTTAGTCCAGAGGACAGTCTAGCTTATTCTGCTAAGATATTAAAAGAACAGCTCGATATTTTTATTAATTTTGATGAAAATATAGGTACAGAGGAAGAGGAAGAGAGAGAAGAAGAAGAAATAAATCCAAATCTCTTTAAGACAATAGAGGAATTAGAGCTTCCTGTAAGGGCTAGTAATTGTTTGAAAAAAGCCAATATTCATTATGTTGGTGAATTAGTACAAAAAACTGAGGCAGAGTTACTTAAGGCAAAAAATTTTGGAAAAAAATCTTTGGATGATATATTAAAGGTCCTTCATGATATGGGTTTGGATTTAGGTATGAAGATTGATAATTTTCAGGAACAATTAGAAAAATGGGAAAAAAAGAGGAAAGAAGACCATGAGGCATAGGAAAAGTGGAAGGAAATTAAATAGAACTTGGGAACACAGAAAGGCCATGTTTAAAAATATGGCAAGGTCTTTGGTGGAGCACGAAAGAATCACTACTACTGTTCCAAAGGCTAAGGAAGTTAGAAGATTGACTGATAAACTCATTCGCTTTGGCCTGGAAAATACAGTACATGCAAGGCGTAAGGCATTTAGGATACTTGAAGATCGAACACTAGTAAAAAAACTCTTTGATCAGATAGCTCCAAGATATAAGGATAGGCCAGGTGGTTTTACAAGGGTAGTTAAACTTGCTATGCCAAGACGTGGTGATTGTGCTGAGATGGCAATTGTGGAATTTGTTGAAGGTGAGTTAAAGGCAAAAGAGGAAGAGGAGCAGGAGAGACAAAATCAGGAAGAAGAAAATCGTGAAGAGGAAGCTCAAGGAGAAGGACAGCAAGAAGAACAAAAGCAGGAAGATATAAAATAGACATCTGAAGATTAAAATAAACATAAAAAAAACAGGGGCGACCCTGTTTTTTTTATGTTTATTTGTATTAGAAAAATTAATAAGATATATTTAGTATGGATATAGTAAAACTAAAGAGTTTTTGCAAGGTCTTTGAACTTAGGAGTTTTTCAAAGGCAGCAAAAGAGCTTTTTGTCTCTCAACCCACAATTTCCAGTCATGTTTCCTCCTTAGAAGAAGAGCTCGATCAAAAGTTATTTGATAGGATTGGCAAGAACATTATTCCCACTTTCGCAGGACATACAATATACAAGTATGCAAAAGAAATATTGGAGTTATTGTATAAGGCTGAGCTAGAAGCAAAATTAATGAAAAATCAAGTAGTTGGTCATTTGAAAATAGGCGGAAGTACTATTCCTGGCTGTTATATCCTTCCAAAAATAATATCAACATATTGTAGTTGTTATCCTAAGGTAGAAGTTCAACTGGAAATATATGATACTGAAGAGGTTGTTCATAAGGTTTTGGAAGGTTTATTAGATATTGGAGTTGTTGGAGCTCTTCCCTATAGGGAAGAGTTATTTTTTCAAAAAATTATTGATGATCGCCTTGTATTTGTTGGAAATTCTAAATACTTAAGAAAAATCAATGGCCCTAGAGATGTAATAAATGTTCCATGGGTTATTAGAGAAAAGGGGTCTGGTACTAGGAGAGCTTTAGAGGATGGCTTAAAAAATGCTGGGATTGATTTTAACGAATTAAACATTAAGGCCGTGGTTACAAATACCCAGGGCCTCCTTGGCCTTGTGGCAAGTGATATGGGTATTACTGTTACTTCTATTTATGCTGTCACCCCTTTGTTGGGTTCAAGCTTTTTAATTGTAAAAGAATACCCCTTTTTTGACTTTAAGCGGAGTTTTTACTTGGTTTATCACAAAGGCAGGACCATATACCCTGCTGCAAAAATTTTTATAGATTTTATTTATAGAGTCTCCAGGGAAATTGAACAAAAAATTGATTGCAAGGAGCAGTATAAGACATGATTGATTTATTAGAGCGTGTATCAGCTTCTGGCTGAGCAGCGAAAGTAAGTCCAGGGTCACTGGAACATGTAATGTCAAAATTAGATATTAAAGAGGATTCAAGAGTCATTGTCTCATTACAAGACAATGAGGACGGTATTGTACTAAAAAATCCAGAAGGGATGGAGCTGATCCAGACACTGGATTTTTTCACGCCTATAGTCAATAATCCATACTATTTCGGGCAAATAGCTGCGGCTAATGCCATGTCTGATGTATATGCCATGGGTGGTGAACCCTATAGTGCCATGAATATAGTCTGTTTCCCCACAAAAGAGATGGACCTTAATATCTTAATTGAGATCTTGAAGGGAGGATACTCCAAGGTATTAGAAGCTGGGGCAGTTTTGGCAGGGGGGCACAGTGTAGAGGATAAAGAGATTAAATATGGGTTGGCTGTTACTGGGATTGTAAGGAAAGAACACATTGCAACAAACAATGGAGCCAAAGTAGGAGATTTTTTGGTCTTAACAAAGCCTCTGGGAACAGGCATATTGGCAACTGCATTAAAGGCAAAATGGGAAGGTTATAAGGAGATAGAAGAGCTGGTCTATTTTTGGGCATCTAGATTAAACAAGGTTGCAGCAGAAGTTATCAGAAAATTTAACATAAAAGGGGCAACAGACATAACAGGATTTGGGCTAGGAGGGCATCTTTTTGAAATGGCCAAGGCATCGTGTGTGCAAATAAATGTGTGGAGTAAAAAAATACCTATTTTAGATAGGGTAATAGAACTTACCCAGATTGGGCTGGTACCTGAAGGGTCCCATGCTAATAGGAGATTTTGTGAAAAAATGGTAAAGTTTTCGTCTGATGTAGATCCAATACTTATAGATATTATCTTTGATGCACAAACGTCAGGGGGAATGGTCCTTTGTGTACCAGAAGAGAGAATGGATGAAGTATGTTCGTATTTAATTGAAAATGGAGATATGGGTGCGGTAATTGGAAAAGTAGAGCCTTTTAGAGGCGATATTTTTTTAAATATAGTCTAATTCATTGTATCAAAGAAATCGTGTCTGTTCTTTGATAAAAATTAATGTCAATTTATCTTTGGGATCTCTCCAGTTGTCCTTATAGCCTCTATCACTGGAGGTAATTTGCTCAATTTTTCTAAAGTGGAATATAGATGTTCAGAACTATCAATTTCTATTTGAAAGAACATTTCTGTTGTGTTGTCCACTTTAGTATCAAAACTGCCAGATAAAATGTTAATACCTTCGTCGCTAAGGGACTTGGCAATAAGGGCAAGTGCTCCTTTTTGGTTTTTACTAATTATTTTTATTGTAGCAGTATAAGTTTTATTATCCTCTCCAGCCCATGTAACTTCCACTAATCTATGGGGCTCCAAATTTTTTACATTTGGGCAATCTGAAGTATGGATGATAATTCCTCTCCCTCTGCTTATGTATCCAACAATAGGGTCCCCTTTTACAGGCTGGCAACATTTTGCGTATCTAATAAGCATATTTTTTGCGCCTCTGATAACCACCCCCTCTTTTCTCTCCTCATCTGTTCCTTTGGCCTCTTGCTGTGAGGTGTTTTTTGCGATTTTATTTTTAATTGAATCTGGCTTTTTGGCTTCTCCTTGAATAAGTCTGTTTAGTACTTGTTTTGGGGTCAGTTTGGCGTATCCAACTGCCACTAAGAGGTCTTCTACTGTTTTATAAGAAAATTCTTCTGCTACTTTTTCTAGGGTTCCTTTTTTTAGTTCTTTCTGAAGATTAATTCCTAATTTTTTGGCTTCTTTTTCTAAAATTTCTTTAGCAAGACTAATACTCGTTGCCCTTTCTTCTGTTTTAATCCAGTGTCTTATCCTGGCCTTAGCCTTAGCTGTTTTTACAAACTTAAGCCAATCTCTACTTGGTTTGTGATTGGGGTTTGTTATTATTTCAACTAGATCTCCATTTTTTAGTTTGGTATCTAATGGTACAAGCTTTCCATTTACCTTTGCTCCTACACATCTATCGCCCACTTCAGAATGGATCATGTACGCAAAATCAACTGGGGTAGCCCCTTGTGGCAGGGCCAACACATCCCGATTGGGAGTGAAAACATACACTTCGTCTTCAAAAAGATCTATTTTTAAAGATTGAATAAACTCCTTTGGATCTTTTAAGTCCCTTTCCCAGTCAAGTATTTGTCTGAGCCATGAAAATCTTTTCTCATCTTTTGGATTTATAATTTTTTTATCTTTATATTTCCAGTGTGCAGCAACACCATATTCTGCAATATAATGCATTTTTTCTGTTCTTATTTGAATTTCTATTTGCTCACCATCTGGCCCAATCACTGTTGTGTGGAGACTCTGATACATATTTGGTTTGGGCATTGAAATATAGTCTTTGAATCTCCCTGGTACTGGTGGCCATTTTGAATGGACAATCCCTAAGGTAGTGTAACAATCTTTTATTGTTTCAACTATGATCCTAAAGGCAATCAGGTCATAAACTTGATCTAAGGGTAGTCTCTGTTTTTTCATTTTTTGGTATATACTATATATATGTTTTTGTCGTCCACTAACTCTACCTTTAATATTGTTTTGTTCTAGAATTTGTTCCAATTTTGATATAACTTTTTTTACATAGTCTTTGCCCAATAAACGGTGCTGTTTTATCCAATTGGATATTCTGTTATAAACGTCAGGTTTTAAATATTTTAGGCTTAAATCATCTAACTCCACTTTGATTTTATATAGCCCCAATCTGTGAGATATTGGTGAGTAAATTTCCAGAGTTTCCTGGGAAATTAACCTTCTTTTTATGGGGTTTTGAAACTCGAGGGTCCTCATATTATGCAACCTATCGGCAAGTTTGACTAATATTACCCTGAGGTCCTTGGCCATAGCCAGGATCATCTTTCTTATATTTTCAGCCTGAGCTGTTTGCTTTGATTCAAAGGTCATTTTCCCTATCTTAGTGACACCATCAACTATATCCGCAACCTCTTGACCAAAGTTATTTTGTATGTCTTCAATAGTAACACGTGTGTCTTCTACAGTGTCATGCAAAAGTCCACTTGCAACTGTAGGAGCATCCAACCTTAAATCAACCAATATGTTGCTTACTTCTAAAGGATGGGATAAATATGGTTCGCCGCTTAATCTAAATTGTCCAGCATGGGCAGAGGCTGAGTAGACATAGGCCTTTTCAATTAAAGCGAGTTCTGATTGGTTCATATAGTTAGAGGCCTTATCTAATATGTCTGTAATGCGTATCATAAAAAATGCTCCAATTTAATTTAACAATGAAATTTTAATTAAAATATATAAGATAATTAAGATAGTAAAGAAAAAAACTGGCTTTGATTGCTCTTATTGTTTTAAAAAGTACTTGCCAAAATGCATATTTTTAATTATATAATATAAAATGTGTGTCTTGTGGTTTTGACAAAACAAAAAAAATATAGTAGAGACGAAAGTTTTCTAAAAAAAATGAGGAAAAAATATTTTTTTCTGAAAAATTTTATGTTTTTGAGGTGAGAAGCATGGCAATGGATAAGGTGGATAATGAGGCAAAACAAAGGGTTGTGGAAATAACAGAATCTTTTATCAACGAGTCTATTCCTGATTATATTAAAGAGACTGCCAGTTCAATAATGTCTAAGGTTGAAAAGATTGATCTAAAAACTAGAGATGAATATTGGGACATTGAGGGAATAGTTCAGGGTGAAGATTTTCAGATATTCAACCCAGAGATAGGGATAAATCTTCGAGATGGCACCTTGACCTATTTTTGTAATTGTACTGATTCCTTCTCAGGGGTGTGCTCACATGTGGGCGTTGTACTTTTGTCCCTTTTGAAGAGTTTTAAGAATGGTAAAGAGGAACAACCCACCCCTAGAACAGACTGGAAACAGTGTTTTAGAAGTTTTTTCCAGTCAGCACCAGAACCAGAGCCTGGAAACAATTATTTAATCTTTAGATTTTATCCCGAGCCTAAGAGATTGATGGTATCTTTTTTTAGGGCAAGGCAAAATAAATCGGGACTATCTAAGGTGCAAAATCCAGTGACATTGGAGCAGATAATTAACAATCCAGAGTGGTGTGAGATCTCCCCTGATCTTCCAAATGTGGCCCTTCAAATAGGACAATATTTAGATTATTTAGGACATAAGGTGGAGATTCCATCTGGTCTTATTACCTGGTTTTTGTGGAGTATTAAAGATGAATTCTATTTATTTTGGCAGGATACAGATATCCCAGTTGGAATCACTACCCAGAGTTTGAGACTTCAACTTAAACCAATTTTGTCTGAAGATGGGTTGAGTTTTGATGTGTTGTTGAGCCATGAAGACAAGATCCCTTTTTCAATAACCAAAGATGACATTTTTATTTATGGTCAAGTGCCCATGTGGGTTATGTGGAAGAAGACATTTTATCCCGTGTATTCCACATTGGATTCAGATCTTATAATGAAACTTGTTAAGGATCCCCCTATAATTCATCATAATGAGCTATCAGAATTTTTGGACCGAGTGTGGTCAAAGATCCATGCATCAGATTTGTATGGTCAAGAAGAATTTTTGGAGCGAATGAAGCCAATTTTTGTATCTGCTAAGTATAACCCAAAGATCTATTTGGACGAAGAGGGTAGTCTGCTCACATTGACCATTCAAAATGTTTATGAGACTGAGCATGGTGAGGTAGTAGTTGGTGAAATAAATCCAAGTTTTCAAACTGGTAGTTATACATTTGAGGGGCGTTCATATTTGATAAGGAGGGATCAGAAGGCAGAAGAAGAACTTATTAATAAATTGATAGACATGGGATTTCAGACAAGAAGCAATTCTATTTGGTTTTTGGAACCAGAAGGGGCCATTAATTTTCTTCTGGATTTTTATCCTCAATTAGTGGAAAAATATAGGGTTTATGGTGAAAAAAATCTCTCTAGATTTAAAGTGCGTCATATAAAACCAAAGATTGTTGCTACCATTGATACAGAGGGAGAAAATCAGGATTGGTTTGATCTTAAGCTCGAAGTGGAATATGACAATTTTAAAGTTCCCATTGATAAGATCTGGAAGGCATGGACCCAAGGTAAACGCTATATTCAGTTAAAAGATGGGTCATATGCCAGCCTTCCTGATTCATGGTTAAAAAGGTTGAAAAATAAACTACAGTCCATGGGGATGGATCCAGAATCAGCGCCTAAGAAGAAGTTTAAGAAGTATGAGGCACCAGTCTTAGATAAGATCATAGATGAAGTTGAAGAAGTAGAATCCAATACATTTTGGAACAGTCTAAAGGAACGGATACATAACTTTGAGAAGATAGAACAGATAGAACATCCAAAAAATCTAAATGCCACATTGCGTCCATACCAGCTACAAGGTGTTAGCTTTTT
>Ga0256842_1001355_pt1 | contig 19790 bp, 18 predicted proteins | sample 4559240metaG_FD_185973 | JGI IMG/M metagenome (GOLD analysis project Ga0256842, IMG submission 185973) | Hydrothermal vent microbial communities from Guaymas Basin, Mexico - 4559-240 | ecosystem: Environmental > Aquatic > Marine > Hydrothermal vents | place: Mexico: Guaymas Basin | collected... | reverse complement strand
TTCCCCTCTTTTACCAAAACCGGAAAGTGCCCCTCCTTTTCCAGACACTCAATTTTTGCTCCAAGGCTGCGTAAGGCCTTTATAAGGGGTGAAACTGGCCTCTCATGAAGCCTTGGTACACCAAAAATTTTTACTCCTTTCCCCTTCCCCAAGGAAGCATAGGCCAAAAAAAACCTTGAACCTGTGCCATTATTGCCAAAAAAAACTTCTCCCTCAAGTTCAGGAAAAGGCTTTCCCGTGATCCTAAATCCAGAGGCTTTTTCTTCTATTTGCACCCCTATCCTTTCAAGGGCATTTTTAAGAAGCAAGGTGTCTTCACTGAGTAAGGGATTGATTACTACTGATGTGTCTTCACACAGCGCAGCACACAGAAAGGCCCGCTGAGTATAGCTCTTTGAACCGGGAATTTTTACCTTTGCTCTGGAAAAATTTTTCAACCTTTTTATCTTTTTAACCTGCTTCAAGTTTGCCCCTCTTTTCAAGTTCTTTTATGAGAAGCTCCCTTACCTCTCTGGCAGGAGGATAAACCCCTGTCCATATTTTAAACTGTTCTGCTCCCTGGTAGATAAGCATATCAAGGCCATCAATTATAACTCCATATTTTTCAGCTATTTTCAAAAATTTTGTCTTTAACGGCGTGTAAACTATGTCCATAAAAATTTTAAACCTGGATATAACTTCTTCTCCTACAGGAGTCTCATCACTTTCTAAACCCACACTGGTTGTATTGATAAGCACATCTCCTTCTGCCAGACTGAGAGTTTTCCATTCTCTGGCAGTGGCCTTCAACTTTTCTGCAAGTCTTTTTGCCTTTTCAAATGTGCGGTTGAAAATTAAAAGTTCTTTTGCCCCGGCTTGTTTAATAGCATAACATACAGCCCTTGCAGCCCCTCCTGCACCAAGGATCACCACCCTTTTGCCTTTAAGAGTAATTTTCTTTTCTTCAAAGGCTTTAAGCACACCAATCCAGTCTGTATTGTATGCTTTCAAAAGACCTTCTTCTAAGCTAAAAGTATTGGCAGCACCTATTTCTAAAGCAGCCTGCTGAGGCTCATCAGCCAGCTCCAGAGCCCTTTCTTTATGAGGAATAGTAATGGAAACTCCCCTTATACCAAGGGCTTTTATGCCCTTTACTGCATTATCAAATTCCTCTGGCTTCACTTCAAAACAACCATAAACCCCTTCAATCCCCAGTTTTTGGAACCAGAAATTGTGCATCACAGGGGAAAGAGAGTGAGCCACAGGATAGCCCATTACACCATAAACTCTTTTCATGCCTAAAACAGCTCCTTTAAGTTTTGATAAATCTTTTTTGCAGTAATTATGTCAACCTGCCCTGGAGCAGCTTTTTTATCCGCGGAAGCCGCTACATAAGTATAAGGTGAACCAAAAAACAGGCAAAGAAGCCTGGTAAACTTTCCAGCCTCTCCCATTCCAAAACTGATAAGTTTTATCCCAAGCCTGCTGGCATATTGTAACAGCTCAAAGTGTCGCAAAGCTTCCTCTTTTGCTGAAGGAGTAGAAATTAGCTTTGCCCATCTTACGCCTTTTTCACTCATTTCCTTTAATATATCCTCTGCTTCCCCTGGTTTAAAAGCCCTATCAAAAAGATGATAGGAAAACAAAACTTTTTCAAGCTCTCCTGGAGAAAAAGGATATTCCTTAAATTCCTGCCATTCAAAGTCAACAAGAAAGGATTCTTTTTGAGAAAGAGCCCAAAAAAGCCACTTTTCTCTCTCTTTTTTAGCTACCTTCCTCAGCCCCCCCTCTAAGGGAGAGCGAAAAGTAAAAACCAGCTTCTGTCCTCCCTTAAAAAAACTCCTCAGGCCTTCTTCTGAAAGTTCGTAAGGAGACAAGGCATCAAGCCTTATTTCAAAAAGATCTGTAAAAGAGGCAAGTTCCTTAAACCTATTCTGCAGATCTCTCAAATTCTTTTCAATCAGACTTACGCAGAACACCTCTTTATCCTTTAAATTTTAAGCTTCTCTAAGTACTCTGAAATCATTTTGTCATAATTGCTGGTGAGTTTAAAAACTTTTTTTGCCAAGTAAAATCGCGTCTCAAGAGTGGTATCCCCCTTTTCTTTTATCTCTTTGAGCACAAGTGAATAATCCGAAGGGTCAACTACCACAGTGACAAATTTAAAATTTTTGGCAGAAGCTCTGAGAAGAGTGGGACCACCTATGTCTATATTTTCAATTGCCTCATCAAGATCTCCCCCTTTCTTTACCACCTTTTCAAAGGCATAAAGATTTACCACAACAAGATCTATAGGCTTAATCCCGAGTTCTTTAAGAGTCTTAACATGCTCTGGATCATCTCTTTTAAAAAGAATTCCTCCGTGTACTTTGGGATGTAAAGTTTTTACCCTTCCTTCAAGGATCTCTGGGAATCCTGTAAGCTCTGAAATCTCAACCACCTTTACCCCGCCCTCTTTCAACACCCGAGCAGTACCTCCAGTAGAAACAATTTCTATTCCCAGAGCCTGCAATTCCTTTGCAAAATCCACAATTCCCGTTTTATCAGTTACACTTATAAGTGCTCTTTCAATTTTGCTCATCAGTTCTACTCCTGTGTAATTAAAAGTTTTTTGATTTCTGAAAGATCCTTTGCTGTGTCAATAGCCTCACAAATAACTTCAAGAAAATTGGGATCTTTTATCTTTTTAATCTCAGGATAGAGTTTTAGTCCCTCTATTCCAAATTTTAATTTCAATCCAAGCTCAATTGCCTTTAAAAGCCCCTGTTGAATTCCTTGCTGAATTCCTTGCTGAAGCCCTTGCTGAAGCCCCTGTTGAATTCCCTGTTGAAATCCTGCTTTTAATCCCTCTTCATATCCTTCTTTCTTTATTATCTCATAGGCTGCGCTTTCTATCATAATATCCCTCCTTCTTTTTATTAATTCTAATGTCAGTTCTTTTGAAATCAAGCCAGCAAAAATGGCCATCCCTGTAAGAAAGTCTGCTTTTTCTCTCTTAGAAATGTCTGCTTCATAAATTCTTGTTTCTGCCTCTTTCAAAAGCTCCTTCCCTCCCTTCATAAGCGGTAAAAATGAATAAAGGCAAGGTACATCAATTTTAAGAATTTTTTCTGCCTTTATTTCATAAAGCTTGATCAAAGTGTATCTATACTCTACTTCTTCATCTTTATAAATATTTACAACTTTACTTGAAGGAGTAAGAAGAATAATAAAGCTTTTTACAGGAAGTTCTTCCTGAAGTATGTGCCTGCAGCGTGTCTCAAGGGTACGCAGGGGGATATAATCCTTCCAAAAAGAAACAAATTCAATGAGAACAAGAATTTTTGTTCCATTTTCAAGTATAGCTTTTAAAACAAAGTCTGAACGGCGAAGAGAGGGAGTCTCTTGGGGCTTTGATTCAATAAGTGCTGCTTCTTTTATAGAAATTCCACAGACAAACTTCAAAAAAGCTTCTTTACAATGAGAAAGAATAACTTTTGAAGCAATATCATAATGCATAATAATAACTCTACTTCAAACCGATTTCCTCGTCAGTTAGATAACAGGCAGGATCAGGTGCCCAAACATCACCTGTGACTGCCTCAGCCCTCACTCTAAAATTTCCACCACACACTTCAAGAAATCTACACTTGGCACACCTTCCTTTCACATGCTTCTTTTTTTCTTTCAGTTTTGCCATAAGGGGATCACTTGTATCCATCCAGATTTCACTAAAAGGCCTCTCCCTAACATTACCAAAACTATAATGCCGCCAGAATTGATCTGCATGCACGCTTCCATCCCAGGAAACACAGCCTATTCCAACCCCACTATTATTCCCTCCGTTCATCTTGAGAAGCTCATAAACCTCCTCTGCCCTGGGATTTCCTTCCCTCTTCATTCGCAGGTAAAGATAAGGACCATCTGCATGATTATCCACTGTAAGCACTTCCACTTTTAAGCCCTTATCATGGAGCTCCTTTGTACGATCAATTATGTAATCCACCCAGTAGCGGGTTTCTTCGTGAGTAAGATCCTGCTCCACGAGTTTGCTTCCCCTTCCTGCATAAACCAGATGATAAAAACAAATACGAGGGATTTTCATCTCCTCCACCAGATCAAACACTTTGGGGATTTCAGCAGCATTGAATTTATACATGGTAAATCTTAAGCCCACTTTTAAGCCTTCTGCCTGACAATTTTCAATAGCAGCAAGTACTTTTTCATAACAGCCCTTTACTCCTCTGAAACGGTCGTGCACCTCTCCTATCCCGTCAAGGCTTATTCCCACATAGGAAAGCCCGAGTTTTTTTAGCTCTTTTGCCAAAGCCTGATCAATAAGCACACCATTAGTGGAAAGCACAGCCCTCATTCCCAAACTTACTGCTTTTGCAATAAGATCAAGAATGTCGGGTCTTACAAGGGGCTCACCTCCGGAAAAAAGCACAACAGGGCATCCAAACTTTGCAAGATCCTCAAGAAGGGCAAATCCCTCTTCAGTGGTAAGCTCATCAGGAGCAGGCCCTGGCTCTGCCTTGGCATAGCAGTGAATACATCGCAAATTACAAGCCCTGGTTACATTCCACACCACCACGGGCTTTTTGTCCTCTGAAAATTGAAGCAAATGGGAGGGGAGCTTCTTTGCCTTCCTCCCATATCTCAAAGGATCAGATGCCTCCACTGTGCCACAATAAAGCTTGGAAATCCCTATCATGCGTCTATCTCCCCTTTAAAAATTTTTTCAAAACCTGAAGTAATTCTGCCTCTTCAAAAGGATAAGAAATAACCACATCCGAACCACAATCCCTTGCCTTTGTTTCTTCCTCAACATAGCGACACTTACAAATCGCAATCACCGGGATATCCCTTGTTTTTTCTTCAGACTTTAAAAGAAGGGTGGTGGCAAAACCATCAAGAAGAGGTATATCTTTTTCAAGTATTATTACATCTGGATGAGACTTTTTGGAAAGATTAAAAAGACTTTCCCCGTCATCAATCCTTTTATAAGAAAAACCTTCTCTCTCAAGAATTTCCTTTATTTTCTGGAAAATAGCTTCAGAAAGTGCAAGAAAAATCATCTTTCTCCGTCCTTTAATTGATTGTCTTTAAGTTGATCAAATACATTTTGCAAAAATTTTTGAGGATTTTGAAATGCCAGAGGAGTAATAACAAGAGGTATTCTAATCTCTCTAAAAAAGTCAAGCACATATTCCATACTGGTAAGGACACCTTCACAAATAGAATAAATACTAATTCCTTTTTCAACAGCCTTTTCCAGAAGATAATCCACAGCCTCTTCAGAAAATTTAATCATCACTCTCCTCTTTCGGGAAGAGGTATCTTCATAAATTTTAATCTGTTTCCACAAACTGAAAAGCTCCAAGAATGCTTTATTTACATCTATTTCTTTATTTTTATACAACTTAAAAAGAAGGTCCAGCCTAAAGGGAGTTAAGTCAAAATCTTCACTTTTTTCAAATGACTTTTTCTCAAGAAAATCTCTGAAACGCCTCTTTTCTTCTTCAATAGCCTGTAAATATGCCTCTTTCCACTTCTCACTGTGGGGATTCTGAAGCATTGCCCTGAGATAACCTTCTGGATCTTCTACAAGCTCTTTAGTCACTCCAAGGACCTCCAAATTGGAAGAAGGTAAAGTACTTTCAAAAAATATCAAAGTTTTTTCCAGGATTCTGGAAAGTGCCCTTGCTCCTGTCCTTTCTTTATATGCTTTTTTAGCAATCTCTTTTAAAGCCTCATCTGTAAAGGCTAAGTCTATACCATAAACCTTGAAATCTCTTTTCTTATTTAATACTATCCCACTATTGGGATTGGCTAAAATTTGATAAAGCTCCTCCTCCTGTAAAGGATCAAAAACTACAATAATAGGGAACCTTCCCACAAATTCTCTTTCAAAGCCATACTTTACTAAATCTTCAGGAGTTACCATTTTTAACCAATTGAACTTTACATCACTTCTTGACTGAAGCTCTGAGAGAAACCCCATTTTTCTGGAATTGAGTCTTTTTTGAATAATTTCTTCAAGCCCGTGAAATGCTCCACTTGCTACAAAAAGCACATATCTTGTATTAAGAATAATTCTTTTTTTACCCCCGCCAGACTCATCTCCCGAGTCTGAATCAGTTCTTATCTCCACTTCTGTCTCTTCAAGGGGCTTTAAAAGCCCTCTTTGAACTCCTGCTCTTGAGACATCCGGGCCATTTGTGTCTCCTGCAGAGGCAATTTTGTCTATTTCATCAAGAAAAATCATCCCAAATCTTGCTTTTTCAATATCCCTTCCAGCTTCCCAATATAGCTCTTTTATAAGATCTTCAATATCCCCGCCTACATAACCTGTTTCACTGAACTTCGTGGCATCTCCTTTTACAAAAGGCACTCCTATCTTTTTGGCAATAAGTTTTATAGTGTAAGTTTTTCCAACCCCTGTAGGCCCTATAATAAGTATATTATTTTTTATAAATCCTGCTGGATCATCAGGAAGCTTCCTGAGAAGGACATTTTTGATCCTATGAAAATGAGTACATATTTTGGTTGAAATAACTCTCTTGGCTTCTTTTTGACCAACTATATAATCATCTAAATAGGCTTCCAGTTGAGCAGGCCTTAAATCAAAATTTATCAAAAACCTGCTCACTCTTGGGAAACTTACTTTTTCAAACTTAACCCGGCCTGCTCTTTGCATATTTATATTATTTTACCCTCTTTTCCTTTTTTTCAAACTCCTTTCCTTCCTCACCCCCCCTTTTTTATTTCTTTTTCTTCTTTTTTAAATCTTAAACTTCATTACTGTTTTTTTCAACATTTCCACCACTTCTTTCACTTTATGAGAAGCCTTATTCACTTCTCCTGCACTTTCCACTGTATGATGCACAGTATTTCTTATTTTTTCACCAACAGCTGCTATTTCCTTTATTTTGTTCTCCACTTCTCGTGTATTTTCTACAACTTCATTCACCACAGAAAGCTGAGCTTCTGTTTGAGAAGAAATCTTTTCATAAGTATTTATCATTTTGGTAATACTATCAGAAATATAAGTTATTTTTTGTGTTACACTTTTTACACTATTTTGAATTTCTACCACTACACTATCTATTTCATTTACATAATTGGAAGTCTGTCTGGCAAGTTCTTTTATTTCATTTGCAACTACTGCAAATCCTTTTCCCGCTTCTCCTGCCCTTGCAGCTTCAATTGTCGCATTTAATGCAAGAAGATTTGTTTGCTCTGCTATATCTCCAATAAACTTGCTTACAGAACTAATTTTATTTGACGCTTCTACAAGTTGATTTACCACCTGCGTAGCATCCTGAAGCCCGGTATCTACTTCCTGGACAACTGCCATAGATTGTGAAAGATTTTCAGAAACTTTATTCACAGTTTGTGATATTCTCCCCATTGATTCACCCAGCTCTTTTCCAAAAGACTTCAGTTCCTCTGCCACTTTCCTGACTTCTTCCGAAACTTCTCCACTATGCATTGCAGATAAATTTAACTGCTCTGCTACTTTTTCCATTTTTACTGCTTCACCATACATTTTTTCAGAAGAATCCTTTATATTTTTCAGCGCCTCTTTTACTTTTGAAATAGTGGAAAGTAATTCACAATACAAAGTAGCTAATTCATCTTCTCCTTCCAGAACTCTTTCTGTCTCAGTAAAATCACACTCTGAAAGCTTTTGTGTTAGTAGTTTAAGAGCATGAAACCTCTTTTCCAGAAAGCTTTTCAAGACAAAAAGCATAAAAATTGTACTTAAAATAGCTATAACAAGCAATGTCATAATCAACATTTTATAAAAAGTAGTTTTACCCTGAAGTTTCTTGGCAAGCGTTCCTACCTCTCTGGTTACCTGAGTAACTATTTCTCTTGAGATTTTGCTCATTTGTCCTTCTGTCTGAGAAATTTGAGCTAATAAGTTGTTTTCTTTTCTCAATAACACAAGTTCCTGCCTTTTCAATTGCATTAACTCTGTCAGCCATTTTTCAAGAAGATTGAGATCCTTTTTTATTTGACTTACTTTTTCTTTCCTCCGCTGAAGAGAACCTATTAAATCATTTACTTTTGTCTTCAATGCTTTTATTTTGTCATCTACCGGTGCAAGATAAGCTTCATGAGAGGTATAGTAAAGCAAGGCCTTGTAAAGATTTAATACATCAAACTGCTGGCCTGTTCTTGTTACCGACTGTCTAAGTTTTGAATAAGCCATGAAACCTTTTTAAAAAACTTAAAAAAATTTTTTTGGACAATGCTGAAAAAAATCTGCCCCAGTAAGTGACATTTATTACTCTCTAATGTCAAAGTGTAAATATACATCATAAGAAGTATATATTCAAACCTCATTCATCTAAGAATCCCGATGTTTAACATTTTGACAGAGTCTTTTAATATGATAAAGTTGATTTAAAAAGGAAGATTTCACAAACTTAACTTTTTTTAAAATTTCACAGGCTTTCTGTATTTGTCCAAGAGCAATAAAACACAGGGCCTGGTTATAAAGATATACCGAGTCTTTCTTCTGAAGATATGCCATTTTAAAAGCCAGAATTGCATCCGAATAACGCCTCTCTTCATACAGGCACACCCCAAGATTATTCCATACCCCTGGGGCTTTTTCTATCTGAGCAAGATATTTTCTATAAAAACTTATAGCCTCTTTACAATTTCCTTGTTTTCTTGCGAGTTCAGCATTTACAAGAAAAGAACGAAGAAGGAATTCTTGATTTAAAGGCCCTTCAGCCAATACCTTGGAGGCATTTATCAACCATACAAACAAAAAACAAAAATATAAAAAATTTCTCAATTCTTTCCTCCCTTAATCCACCTTCACTCTTATTAAAATAACAAGCTCTGTCTTTGAAGAATAATTTTGTTTTTTTCTAAAAATTTTGTCTATAATAGGAATTTCTACTCTTTTTTCATTGTTTTCTTTCTTCTCCAGAATCAACCCACCTATTACAACAAGATCTCCAGGTTTGGTTTTTATAATGGAACTCATTTCTCTTAAATTAACTTTGGGTAAAGTTACGAAATAGCTCCCCCCTTCAAATTGTGCTTTTTCAAGTTCCAGAATGTCACTTTTTATCGGGACAATTTGCAAAATCACCTGATTATTTTCTGTAATATACGGAGTGATACCAAGAAGTATCCCTTCAAAAAGAGAACTGGTATCTACAGTCATACTGGTTGTGGTGGTGCCACTTTCAGAGCTTGTTTCTTTTTCAATCTTTTTTATATAACCAATGGATGTTCCCACACTTATAAGAGCTGGCTGAGCGTGAAGCACTCTTATCCTGGGATTGGAAAGAATTTTTACTTTCCCGTATTTGCCTAAAAAACTTAAAATAGCATCAATACTTGGATTTCCACTAATAGTAATCCTCACAGGGGTTTCTGTGTTTTCCATAGAAACAGTTCCCCCCAGGGTATTAAATGCCACCCTGTTTGTTCCCATAAGATAATTTGAAAGATCCAGCCAATCAATTCCTCTATTCACATCCCTGGAAAGTGACACTTCAATGATTTTTACATCCAGAATTACCTGCTTTGTATAGCGCTCTTTTAATGCTTTAATATATCTTGCTATAATCTCTATCCTGCTTGGCCTATCCTTTACATAAAGTACTCCTACAGTACGATTGATAATAAATTTTCCGTCAGAACTGAGCATTTCTTTAATAGCATCCTTAATCTGAGCATACATGTCTAAACTTTCCCTTCCCATAAAGCCGCTAATTCTAAACTCCCCTGTAAGAGGATTACTTACTTCATCTTCATTAGAACTCCCTCCATTAGAACCGCCTCCATTAGAACTCCCCCCAAGAACATCTCCTCCAATGTTTAAATTGCTTTGCTTTACAAAAGGCAAAAAGTCAAGGTAAAAAAACTTTTCTTCATAAGGTTTTATCCATAAAACCCCTCTTTCCACCTTATAAGAAACATCCAAAAGTTCACACACCTTCCTAAGGATTTCTTCCACCGTAAAATTTTTAAAAGTAAAAGTAATCTTCTGTTTTTCAGGAGGAATTGCCTTTTCAAGCTCAGGATCAAGCATAAGATTAAGTCCACATTGACAGGCAAGAAAGTAAAATACCTTGTGATAATCAAGCTCCTTAAAAGCAACGGTAATACGCCTATTTAAAGGATTTACACTTTCATCTGCAATTGGTTTTAAAACCGGCTTTTTAAATTGTGGTTTGGGTTTAGCAGGTAAAGGAGAAGGAGCGGTTTGATTTTGAAGAAGGGCATGCAACTTAGCTGCATCTTTTTCAAAAGATCCGTTTTCCATACTGGCACAGGCACAGAGATTAAAAAGTATAAAGGTAAGTATCACCCACTTTAAGGCGTACCACCTTTTTTCCTGCTTCAAGCTCCACATAGTAATCTCCTATTTTCTTAATTTTCAAGCCTTGGAAAACCTCATCTCCTTCTTTGTAAAGTTTATCATTTATAACACAAAACTCTTTTTCAGTATTTTCAAATTTAAACACCATCTCAAGATGAAATTTTTTTTGAAAAGCTGGAATTTTAGAAAACGATTTTCCTGAAGATGACGGCAAAGGAGGATTAAAAAAAGGATTGTTTTTGAGACGATCAGGTAAAACCCTATTTTTGTTGTTTTGCTTTAGCTGTAATTGAACTTGCTTATATTCCGTTACAAAAGTTCTCAAAGCTGAATATCTTTCAGGAAGGTGAAGATAAACTTTAAAGCTATTCTTTTGAGACTTAACCAGGATATAAACTCCTGTTATTAAAAACAACATAGCTGGTAATACAAGAAACCCCCAAATTTTAATAGCAAAAATAAGAGTTTCGGGTATCCTTTTCATCACTTCAAATAAAACTTTTTTCCTCTAAATTTTAATAAATTTTTATCTTTAGTAGCTTCTTCCAGAATAAAAAATTTCCCTTTTTCAGGTTCATTAAGCTTCTCAAAAAATTTTATGGCTCTTTCAAGGTTTTCAAGGCCCACCTCTCCCGAAATCCTGACTTCTTTAATCTGAGAAATCTCTCTGTTTTTACCCACAATTTTAAAAAGCTCTTTACTGCTACTAAGTGTTCTCATTGTTTTGACTCTATATTCCAGAACTCTCTCTCTTAATGCAGTAACTTTAAACAAATTAATACTTTCATAAATAAGAAAAAAGACAGAAGCAATGAATAAAAATATTCCCAAAAACCAGAAAAAGAGCTCCTTTTTATAATAAGTTTTTAAAATTTCAAAGTCTTCACGAAAGGCCGCCACGATAAATCCCTCTTATGTAAAGATTACCTTGATGTTTGTTTTGCAAAAATTTAACAGATCTATCCTGCACCTGTAGTATTTCATTAAATCTATTAAGAAGCATATCCGAAAAAGAATTGAACATTTCTGAAGTAGCAGGAAAACTTAACTGGAATTCAAGAGTATAGCTCCCTGGACGAGGACCTTTTTTTATTCGCATCTTTTCTATCCTAATTCCTTCAGGCAACCTATTTGCACACCACAAAAGAATCCTTTCCATCCTGGGAGAATTCAAAAACTCTTTTTCTTTTGCCAGAACATTTTTCAAAAACTCTATCCTTTCCGGAGATAAATTTTGTTCCACTTCCTGTGAATATAATTGAAGGTTTTTCACTTCATTTTGGAGTCTCTCAAGATTTTGATTAACTTTCCAGTGCAAATAACTACCTATTCCAAAGTCTAATAAGGCAAAAAAACACATCAAAATCCCCAGTTTTTCTGCAATCCCCATGGAGTTTTGAAAAAAGATTTCTTTTCGGGAAAGAAAATTAAACTCAGGCTCAACGAAAAGTGCACCCAGATATTGAGAAAACTCAAGGGTCTTTTCTCCATCAGGCAGATTGACCTCTGGCCTGACAAATTCTTTTTCAATCTCTTCCAAGGCATAAGGGAATTCTTTAGCAAGTATATAAAATTTTTCCACATCTTTTTGATAAGTTCTATAAGCGTATTCTTTCATCTTATTTAGAAACGAATTGAATTCCTCCAGAGAAATTCCAAGGAGTTCATCCACTTGCAGGGAAAGCACATAATCCAGTCTTTCTTTCCCTGCCAGAAGAAACCAAATTTCTCTCAAACAGGGTTTTACCAGAAGAAAAAGTTCTTCCTGAAAAGAGCAGAATTTTTTAAAAAAAGCAAAATTGCTAAAAATACAGTGCGTTATACCCTTTACCCGGGCCCCTGATACACGAAGTTTAGACTTATACACCTCTATATTTCTTTTTTCAATTGCAAAAAACGAAATAGTATAATTCTGTCCTTCTATATCTACTATTTTATAAAAAATTTCAAAAGGGGTTTCAAAAAAAGCAAGGGAACTCACATGTTGTCTCAATCTATAACGAAGAAGTTCCTCCACAAAAGCCTGAAAATTGAATTGCACAGTTTCATAAAGAAAGTTTGGTGTATCAAGCACAAGCCAGACTTCTTTTTTCTTTAATTTATCCACAGAAATTTCTTCAACAGGTTCTATATTCTTTAAATCTTTGGAGACCTTCACTCCACTATAAACATCTTCTGAAAGAGGAGAAACTATGTAAAACTCCCTTTTTCCAAACATTTAAAAGGCTCCTATCCTGGAAATCAAATTATAAACCGGCATAATCAAAGCAAGGATGATAATCAAAAACATAGCCCCTGCCACCACAAGAAGTACTGGCTCTAAAATTTTAGTAAGACTATCCATGAGACTTTTCACTTCCGCATAGTAAAAATCTGCAAGCATCTTTAACTGATCAGGAAGCCTTCCTGTGGATTCACCTACAGCAATCATCCTCAGATCCATCCTTTTCAAAATAGGAATCCCTGCAAGGGCTTCGCCAATACCCCTTCCTTCAAGCACAGCATTTTTAATCCTCTGCACCATCTTCTTAGGATATGAGGTAGGAAAAGACGCCTCCATTATATCCAGAGTTCTCAAAAGGTCTACCCCGCTTTGTAAAAGCAAGGAAAAAAATTCAAAGAAAAAGGCAAGAAGATTGAGCCTTTTTATTCTTCCAAGAAGAGGGATTTTCAACCACACTTTTTCCACATAAATTTGAGTCTTTTTATTTTTATAGAGTAAAAAAATAGCCATTGCCAAAAAAACAACCACAAACAAACCCAATAAAAAGTAGTGTTTCACAGCCTCTGCAGTGGAAAGAAGCAGCAAAGTGAAGGTGGGAAGTTTTAAGTTCATGCTTTTAAACACATTTGAAAGCTGAGGAAGCACATAAAAAAACCAGACACCAAAGGCAATGCACATGGAAAAAATAACAAAGCTTGGATAAACCATGGCTTTTTTTGTTTGAGAAATTATTTCATCAATTCTGTAAAGGTGTCTGCTTGCCTCTTCAAGGGTTCTATCAAGGGCACCGCTTTCTTCTCCTATTCTTATTAAAGCAATTACAATAGGGGGAAAAAGCCTGGCTCTCTCTGCAGCCTCAAAAAAACTGCTCCCTGAACTTATGTCCCCCAGAATTTTTTTTAATTTTCTAACAAAATACAAATTTTTGGTTTCAGAAATTAAATCCTCAAGTGCTGAAATCAGAGGAATGCCGCTCCTTAACATAAAAGCAAGATTGTGAAGAAACTCAGCAAGCTCTTTTCTCTTTACCCTTCGTGCAAAAAAAGAAACTCTGGTTTTCTTTACTTTGTATTTAAGAAGAACAAGGCCCCGTCTTTCAATAGTGGAAAAAAATTCTTCAAGGCTCTCTGCCTCAAACTCTTCTTTTATTCTCCTGCCAGTAAGATCAACTGCCTCAAAAGAATAAACCGGCACTTTAACCCACTACTCTCTTAATTTCTTCCACTGTGGTAATACCTTCCTTGACTTTTCTTACCGCGTCTTCCCTGAGGGAAACAAATCCTTTTTCTCTGACGAGCTTTATTATCTCTCCCAGGGTTGGGCCTTCCGCAAGGAGCCTTGAAAGCTCTTCATCTATCAAAAGTATTTCTGCAACGGCAGTTCTCCCCACATATCCCTTACCTCTGCATTGAGGGCATCCCCTTCCATGGAAATATTCTCCATCAACTGGCAGGCCATAATACTGAAGAAGCTCTGCTGGAGGTTGATATCTTTCCCTGCAATTGGGACAGATTTTTCTTATCAATCTTTGAGCAACAATCCCTCTGAGTGTGGTGGCAAGAAGATCCCAAGGAATTCCCATTTCCCTTAGCCTGAAAACAGAAGAAATGGCATCATTGGTATGCAAGGTGGAAAGAAAGAGGTGGCCGGTTAGGGCTGCCCTTACCGCCATACTGGCAGTCTCCTCATCCCTTACCTCACCCACAAGAATTACATCCGGGTCCTGACGCAGAAAAGTCCTGATAGCCCTGGCAAAGGTATAGCCTATCTCTTCGTTAAGCTGAGTCTGACGCACCAGGCTAATGTGATATTCTATAGGATCTTCCACTGTAAGCACATTCTTCTCAAGGAGATTAAGAAGCCTCAGGCAGGAAAAAAGGGTGGTCGTTTTCCCAGAACCCGTTGGTCCGGTTATTAAAAACATGCCATAGGGGGAAAATGTAGCCTCTTTCAGGGCTTTAACTTGCGATTCGCTAAAACCAAGATAATTTAAATTCTGAACATGGGCACCGGTGGGCAAAAATCTTATAACCACATTTTCTCCATAGGCTGCCCTTACTGTGGACACCCTCAGGTCAAATTTTTCGTTCAGAAAAGTAAAAGAAAATCTTCCGTCCTGCGGGAGCCTTGTTTCACTGATATCAAGATTTGACTTTACCTTTATAACATTTATAATTTTTCTATATACTGCCTGAGGAAACACCACAAGAGGCTCAAGAATTCCATCAATCCTTAGAAATACCTGCAAACTTTTTTCTGTGGGAGTGAAGTGTATATCTGTTGCTCTTTTGTATATACCAAGACTGAGAAGATTAAAAAGAAGCTCCTCCACATCAAAATCAAGATTGGGATTCAGCCTGAGTCTTTCTACCAGCTCTTCAACTTTTTTATCAATGGGATTTTCCACAAAATAAAGATACCTTTCAATGAATTTGCTTATAAGTGTGGGAGAAGCAACAAAAAATTCTACTTTTTCTGGTACTGTTCTCTCCACAAGAGAAAGAAGCTGGGTATTAAACGGATCAGGAAGGGCAACTTTTAATAAACCTTTTTCACAAGAAAAAGGCAGTACCTGATGACTCTGGACAATCCTTGCTGGAATTTTTCTAAAGGCTTCAGGATCAGGGAAAATGGTTTCAAGGTCTATAAAAGGAGTGTTAGCCTGCTCTGCAAGACACTGAGCAATTTCAGCATCTGTAACAATACCCCACCTTACAAGGACTTCTCCGAGCTTTTCCCCTGTTGCCCTCTGCTCAAGGACAGCAAAATTGATGTACTCCTCTGTGATATATCCCTTTTCTTTAAGAAGCTGCCCTATTGGTTTCCTTTTCTGCATCGGTTATTTCACAGCAAGACCAAAATTAGCAAGTTCTATATTTTGAGTTCCACCACCCGTTCCTTCAGTAAAGCCAGCATAAAATCCATTCGGAAAAGTAGTATTTACACACTTTTGAAGAGTAGGAGTTACGGTATAGAGTTCATCTAAATTTTTGCATGCTTCATCATTGCAATCCACCCATACTTTAAAACAAGTCTTGCTATTTTCTTCCCATGCTTCAATTCTTACTTTATGCCATACTCCATCTTCAAGCCAGGTAGGATTAGAATTGTTATAATATCCATCAAAACTCCTATTGTGGATTACACTACCATCTTTATCTATGTCTATGTGATTGTAACCCTCTACTATACGCCCCCACCACCCCCATCCCACCCATCTTCCAGGATCATAAAATTCACGATTTGGATAAAAATCAATTTCCACAGCGGCACTTGGAGAGCCAATATCTAAGAAACCTAAACCTCCTCCTGACTCCCCACAGGCTGAAGTACCAAGATTTTCACCAATTAAAGCAAAAGTAAACCCGTCTGCATAATCTCTTGAAGTTTGAGATCTATCCGTGTAGAGAGTTTTGAACTCAAAATATACTCTTAACTTTTTGTTACCATCAAATTGATACGGTGTAGGCACCCATAAACAGGAAGAAGTTCCATAAGTATTTAGTCCTAAAAAAACTGCCCCCTGCGCGGTATCAGCATTTATCCCTTGAGGATTTGTCTGTACAAAATTGGATAAATCTGCGAAAGTGACATCTGCTCCTGTAGGCCCCCCTCCACCACTTCCGCTTCCACTTTCTTGCGGATTTATAGTAATTACAAAACTTCTGATAACCATATTGTCATTACTTCCACCTGGATCTGCATTATCTCGCACAGAAACTGTTATGCTATAGCTTCCTGCTTGAGAGGGAGTTCCGTTAAGAGTAAGTTCATCTGCCTGATCCCAACAGGTAGAAGGACTGGCAGAAATACCCGGAGGTAAGGTCCCATTAACACACCATTCATATTTCCCTCCAGAAGTAAAAGGAATTCCTCCTTCTGCATAAATAGTAGCCTCATAATTACTTCCTACAAATCCGTAAGGAAGTTCGTTGTTAAGTATAGTAAGTCGCCCCTTATTTCCAATCTGGCAATTAATTTTTGTTTGAAGTTCTGGGAGAGTTACCCATTTCACAATATCATCATACTTTTCAGGACGGGAAAAATCTCCAGAGTAATCGTCAATGCCAGAAGTTCCATAAGGATAAACTCTTATAATCCCTGAGTCATTATCAGTTTGTACATTATAATTAAGCCCCCCGCTTACTACAGCAAAAGCTACATTGTCTATTTCCTGTGGACATGGATTACAGGTGGCATTAGTGCAAAGACAAATTTTTAAATTTGTAACTTTAGCACCACAGAGATTTGTAGAATTATCATAAAGCCCGGAAGCAGGAAAGTAAACCAGATCTTTTCCCCAGGGATCTTTTGATTTTCTTACTACAGAAGGAAACTCTGATAGAGTAGGGAGCCTATTATTAAAAGCAGCAAAATTGATAACGCTCTCCACTGCAGCATTAACGATTTCCTTGGCTTCATTATACTTTGCTCTTTTCGTAAGAATACCTACAAGCCCCACTCCCATGCCCACAAGTATTCCTATTACTGCCAGAACTATGGCAAGTTCAACGAGAGTAAAAGCTCTATTTTTCATTACATTTTCCTCTTTACTTTTTCAAAAAATAGATTATGTTGTAAAATTAGCATAAATGTAAACAAAGTCAAGGAGGTGTATTATGAGGCGTCAAGGTTTTACCTTGGTTGAATTAGCCATTGTTCTTGTTATTATTGGGATAATTATGGGAGCTGTACTGAAAGGACAAGAATTAATTTTTAACGCAAAAGTAAAAAGGCTCCAAAATCAAATAAAAGAAATGCAAGCTGCATTTTATAGCTATTATGATAGATATGGATATTATCCAGGAGATGATCCCACCGCTAGTTCCAGATGGTCTGGAGCTTCGGATGGAGATGGAGATGGTTTAGTAGAAGGAGGTTATTGTAGTGCTTCAAACGAAGAATCTTGTATATTATGGAGTCATTTGAGATACGCTAATATAATTAGTGGAGATCCTACAGATACTACTCCAAGCTCTATGGTGCCTCATCATATATTCGGAGGCCAGTTAGATATGTTTACAGGAACATATACTGTAGGCGGGCAAACGAGAAGTGGTCTTTGGATTACTCTTAGACATTTAGAGGCTCAAGCTGCAGAGGCTTTAGATAGGGCTATAGATGATGGAAAATGTACTACAGGTTCTATGGCAAGATATGCAGGGGATAACTGTGGTACCAATGGCACCTATCCCAGTTCTGGATATTTAGATGTGTGGATTAATTTTTAAAAATTTTTGAGGTCAGGATAAATAGATATCCTGGCCTCTTTTAAAAATCTTAAAAAAATTGACTTTATATGCCTCATCAACTCCACAACTGGTTCAAAACCCTTTCACCTAAAAACCCTGTATCTTATGTGCAAAGTCCTCCTGCCATAAGGCTAAATCCTGAGCCAGACCTCTAAAACCTTTCTCCATGCTTTACAGAGCTGCAAAAGAAAAAAGCACTTTCCCTATTAGTATTTATCTATACAAAGACATTTTTTCTTAAAATTATCACCACCCGGGGAGCTGGCCTTAAGGAATATGCCCTTCTATCTTCTTTACATTATTTCTCTTTTTTAAATCGTTTAACTGTTTCGTATATTTCTTTTACTTCCACAACTCTTTCTTTAAAAACTCCACTAAAATAAAATACTAAATAAACAGTACTGCCAATGATCACTTTTAAACTTACCTCTTTTATAACTTTCTCTATTAACACTAAAGGAATTATTCCTATAAGCGCCACTAATAGTGCTAAACACCATTTTTTTATTTTAAAAGAAAAAAACAAAAATTTTTTCAAACACCATGCCTGGAAAATCCACATTAATAAATAAGCAGAAACAGTAGTAAAAGATGCTCCTACAATCCCAAATTTAGGAATTAATAAAATATTAAATATCAGATTAAACATAGCCCCTAAATACAAAATTTTAGTAGATAACATTGGCTTACCGATGCCATTTAAAACTGTAAATCCAATCCTGTTTAGTGTCATAAAAAGCGTCCCCAAACTCAAAATTCTTATAGCCCAAACTGCAGACAGATATTGAGGATTAAAAAATAAATTTATAATAGCCTCTGGGAAATATGCCATCAATATTGCCATAGGCAAAACTAAAACAAAAGAATATAAAAAGATCCTTTCAACCCCATAACCCAATGCTTCTTTGTATCCCTTCTCCCACAACTCAGCGCTTAATGGAAAAAGAACAGAGCCAACAGCAGAAGCAAAATAACTTAACACAGAAACAGTAGGCATGGCAACATTTCTATAATCAGCAACAGCATTTAAGCCAGTAAAGTAAGTTAAACAAATACCATCAACATATCCTAAAATCAAAGTTCCAGCACTTCCTAACATAACAGGAAGTCCATAGGAAAATAAGTCTTTAATTAATTGTCTGGAAAAGAAAAATCTCTCTTTTAAAAATTCAGGGAAAATTTTTTTGACAAATATGTAGCTATAAATCAATATTAATATAACCGGGGTTAGTGTATAAGCATAAACTGGAGCAAAAACATTATGCATCCCCAAAATATAGATAAACATTGCTGATAAAATTAAAATCAGAAAAATTTTAATCAAATTTATTGTTCCAAAATACTTCTGATTTTGAAAACCTTGTATAGCATTGGAAAGAACATCCATAATACTTTGAAAACAATATCCAATATTCAAAATTATCAAAACATGAATAACCAGATTTAAATGTCCCGTAAATTGTCCTTGATTATTTATGTAATATTTGGCAATAAATGGAGCTAATATAATCACCAATATTGTTATAATTAAAGAGATAAAACTTTGGAAAATTCCAACACTGATTATAGCTGACTTAACCAAATCATTTCTTTTTTCGTATAAAAATTTTGGGATAAATCTAACTAACGCAGCATTTAGCCCAAAATCTTTAAAAATTATTATCATACAACAAAAATCTAAAACTGCATAAAATAAACCAACCTCCAGTTTAGGAATATTATGAGCATAAAGAATCCTTACTAAATATCCAATTGGTGCCGCAAGTAGAAGAAGAAAAAAATTCCAGACAATTCCTTTTATAGTTCTTTGTTTGTAAGCTTCCATAAAAAACAATGTTTTTTATTTGCCACCTATTCCGCACATTGTATTGTCCTTATTGCCCTCCATAAAAGCCTGCTCTGAGGTCTAACACTCCCCTCCATCGGATTGTAAAATAGCACATTCTCCTTTATCCAAAAAAGTAGTTTTTCAAAATCTTCTTCTATCTCCTTCCCTGAA
>Ga0256842_1001354_pt1 | contig 19791 bp, 21 predicted proteins | sample 4559240metaG_FD_185973 | JGI IMG/M metagenome (GOLD analysis project Ga0256842, IMG submission 185973) | Hydrothermal vent microbial communities from Guaymas Basin, Mexico - 4559-240 | ecosystem: Environmental > Aquatic > Marine > Hydrothermal vents | place: Mexico: Guaymas Basin | collected... | reverse complement strand
TCTCTTCCCTCTCTCTGCTTCTCAGTTCCTGCAGTTTATTGTTATCTTCAACCACAAACAAAGGCTCAACGTAATAAGTCTGTCCAGTAGAAGACCTATCGTGAACTATGGCTTTAAACTTCTTTCTAAAGTGAGGCTTAACCAAAACAACGTATCTGCCATCCCTTTCCGTTATAATTCTGTCGGGACAAACCTCACTATATTTGGCAACTAACTCTTCCAACCTTTTCTTAATGCGGCTGGAAACTTCAAGTATGCCTTTCCTTATACTCGCAAGAGTAAGAGAAGCCGTATCAAGAATATTACCGTAATCGTCAAACGAAGATTCCAAAACCTCCCTTAATTCGGAAAAGTCAGAAATTCTATCTCCGTAAGCCCTGAGCCTTTCAAACCTATCGTCTAACTCACCAAAAAACCGCTTTAAAATAGACGCCACCCTGATTACTTTTAAAATCTCAACAAAAGCAGATTCTCCCAAAATAACGCCTTCAGCCGTTAACCTCTCGAGAATAGGCGATATATCAGGGAAAGCTTCAAGCGGAACTGGCTTTTCAGATAAAAGTTTGCAAAAAGAAAACGTTAATTCAAGCTCTTTCTGAACTTTTTCTTTTTCAACTATCGGTTTAATGGAAAGAACAGATTCCCTACCGGCAGAACTTTTGGCAAACTTGGAAGCTATCTGTAGAATTTTATCAAATTCAAGTTGGCGCTCCACCCCTTTGAACATTAGTATAAATACCCCCTCCAATAACCCAAAGGAGTGGAGACGCCCAAATATTCTAAGTAATATCGTATACAGTATATATTATAACATAACATCTTTAACTTTCAAGCATCTCTCTAACTATGCGGTTAACTACAGAACCGTCAGCCTTTCCTCTAACTTTAGGCATAACAACTTTCATTACTTTACCTAAATCCTTTGGAGAGGACGCTCCTGTTTCTTCTATCGCCTGCTTAACTATATCTCTAATTTCCTCTTCTGAAAGTTGCTTCGGCAGGTAAGATTCAACTATCGCAAGCTCAGCCTTTTCTTTTTCTACCAAGTCCTGCCTTCCACCTTTTTCATACATTTCTATAGATTCTCTTCTCTGCTTAGCATACTTCATTAAAAGCTGAACGATTTCATCATCTGTAAGCTCACCGCGCTTTTCTATCTCAGCATTTTTAATTAAAGAATTAATCATACGGATAGTGGAAAGCCTAACCTTATCCTTAGCTTTCATAGCTTCTTTCATATCTTGCAAAAGCTTCTCTTTAAGCCCCATAAAACCCTCACCTATCGATTACTTCTTCTTTTTCTTACCTTTTGGCGGAAGAAGCCCACGCTTCTTCAACGCTTTAATCAGTCTCTTCCTTGCAGCCATAGCTTTTCTCTTTCTCTTCTCGGATGGCTTTTCGTAGTATTCCCTTCTCTTGATTTCTGTCAATATACCTTCTTTTTCACAGAGTTTCTTGAACCTTTTAAGAGCCTTCTCAAAAGGTTCTCCTTCACGCACGTAAACCGTTGCCATTAAGCATCGCCTCCTTTCTTTTAAGTTTTTCGGTGGCAAATTATATGTCTTTGCTCAAACATAAGCAAGTTTAAATCCCGCCCAATAAAGGCTAAAATTAAAGTGCTATGACAAAAAAACCATACGCCATACTTACAAAAGAAATTAAAGAACTGCTCAGAGACCCACTATCTCTACTGACTGTATTTGTTGTTCCCATAACTATGATGCTTGTCTTCGGCTACGGTTTAAAGTTGGATATTAAACACGTTCCTTTTGAGATTGTAGATATGGATAACTCACACCTATCCAGAAATATAGCAGCAAAGTTTATAAACAACAAAGAATACTTTGACTTTAAAGGAACAAAACTGAACAAAAAACAAGCAGAAAAAGACCTAATAGAAGGAAAAATCCGCTTCTTCCTCTTCTTCCCTCCAAAATTTGAAGAAAACTTTAAAAAAGCTAAAGAAACCCAACTTCAAGCAATCATAGACGGGTCTTTCCCTTACAGAGCCGAGGTAATTAAAAGCTACATAAACATAATAACGAGCAACTTCAACCTTTCAAAGCATGAATACCCAATTAAAATTTCCGTTGAATCGAGATACTGGTTCAATGAAAGCCTCAACCAACAACATTTGACAGTGGTAGGCACGTTAGCCTTGATAATGCTGATTTCTCCCGCTGTCTTTGCCTCCCTGCTTATCACAAAAGAAAAAGAAAGCGGTTCAATATACAACATCTACTCTTCACCTATAAAGACCGTAGAATACCTTACGGGAAAACTGATTTTTGCGCTGATAATAGCCCTAATCAATCTCCTTATACTGCTATGTATGACTCTATACCTATTCAAGGTTCCATTTAAGGGAAACTGGTTCATTTTTTCGGTCGGAAGCCTTTTCTACTTGTTAACTGCCGTATCGTTTGGACTGTTCCTATCCAACTTCTTTAAAAGGCAAGTTTCCGCATTTATCGGGTCTGTAATAATGACCGCAATCCCATCATACCTCTATTCCGGCTACTTAACGCCCGTCTCTTCTATGGATAAAACAACTTTAATGATTTCAAAAACTATACCGACGTTCTACTACTTAAACCTCTTAAAAGATGAATTCTTCAAATCAGCACCGCTAAAGGCAACTTTTGGGGAAACCGCCACCTTGCTCTTGTTCTTCCTGACGATTTTCTCCGCAACGATACTAACATTTAAAAAGAGGGAATCACAATGAAATTCTTAGTTCTCATATATAAAGAAATAATCCAATTCCTGCGAAATAGAGGACTCCTACTCTTTCTAATCTACTCCTTCACTCTCGACATATACCTGGCAGCCACAGGTATAGAACTCACCCTAAAAAACGCCAAATTTTACGTTCAAGATTACGACTTCTCTCCGCTTTCAAGAGAGCTTATCTCCTCCTTTCCTCAACCTTACTTCAGGTTCAAAGGATACGTAACGAGCAATAAAGATTTAGAAACGTTACTGTTGGAGAACAAAGCTATAGGAATAATCCGTATACCACCCCACTTTGAAGAAAAACTGAAAGAGGGAAAAAGCGGAAAAGTAGGAGTTATTGTTAACGGCGCCGAAATAAGCAGTAGCTATCTCTTCTCCGCTTATGCACAAGAAATCATTTACAATTTTCTGCTCAGGTTAATTCCCGTATATCCTTCAATGGAATTCGGAATTGTAGAAGCTAAACCGAGAATATTCTTTAACCAAAATGCCTCCAGCAAAATATTTATGGCTTACTCCGAACTTCTCACTGTGATTACCTTATTCCTTCTTTTGCTTCCCGCTTCTGCCGTCGTTATGGAAAAAGAGAGAGGAAACATAGAAATGCTCATGGTATCTCCAGTAAAAACGCACACATTCCTTTTAGTAAAAGCTATTTCCATGGGAATCATTATCCTGCTATCTTCCGTATTTGCCATTTCTGTAACTATTCAACGGTTTTGTTCGGTTCCGTTCCATGGGAGGGTGGGGGATTTTGCAATTCTCACCGCATTCTACATATTTACAACGGTAGGATTGTCCCTTTTCATCGCATCTCTTTCAAAAAACATGCTCCAAGTATCACAACTTACCGTTCTAATCCTAATTCCTATACTCTACCTATCGGGGGACTGGACACCCATAGAAACAATGCCTAAAATCCTCCAATGGCTATCAAACTTATCCCCACTAAAGTTCTACATAGATGGAGCCTACGCAGTAGCAATAAAAGGTTTATCTTTAGAATTTTTATACAAAAACCTTCTCTACCTTTTCCTACAGGGAACAATCCTTTTCGGACTGAGCAACTATTTTCTCAGGAAGATTTACTAATGGAAGAAAACTCTATCAGCGGTAGGTTTGCCTCTTTTGCAATCTCCTTTGCAAGCCAATCAGGATACCCTTCTTTGTATATTACTTTTTCAATTCCTGCGTTTATCAACATCTTAACGCACAAAGAACAGGGACAATGAGTGCAGTAAAGAATAGAACCTTTAGTAGAAACACCGTGAAGAGCAGCCTGTATTATGGCATTCTGCTCAGCATGAAGACCTCTGCAAAGCTCATGTCTCTGACCGCTCGGAACGTTTAACTTCTCTCTCAAACATCCAACTTCATCTGGATGCTTCAAACCCGTAGGAGGACCGTTATAGCCTGTAGCAATTATTCTTTTATCCTTAACTAAAACAGCCCCGACCTTCCTGCGAAGGCACGTTGAACGGGAAGAAACCAACTCTGCAATAGACATAAAATACTCATTCCAGGAAGGTCTCGACATTCTCTCTTAATGTCCCCCGAAAACGTGATGATAAGCTGTAAGTATTAACGTAAAGAACATAAAAATGTAAAGAATAAGTTCAACAGCTGCAATCCACTTTTTAAAGAAGAAAATTTCCCTCAAAGCCCTTGCCATTCCTCAATCCTCCACTCCAATGATAGTAATATTCTATCACAATCCGCTTCTATTACAGAACAGTAGAACATTTATTCTTTCTCCTTCTTCTACGTAACCTCTGTCTTCATCAATTACCGCCAAACCATCACAATTAACAATAGTATAAAAGTTCGCAGTTTGCTGGTTTCCAGCGCTGTAAACCTTACTTCCCCTTATATTTATTCTGACAAAATCCACCCTTCCTTTCTTCCCTCTAATCCTCTCCCCAGCTTCAAAATCATAATAAACATTCTCACAATGCTTCTCACCTGCCATCTTCCTAACAGCAGGAAGTAAAAACTCAACAGCGTTTACTAACGTAGCCGAAGGATAACCTGGTAAGCCAAAGAAAACTTTTTCGCCTTTAACTGCAAAAACAAGCGGTCTTCCAGGCCTAATATTGGTAGAAGTAAATTTCACATCAAAACCTAAAAGCTCAATTGCTCTTTTTATAAAATCGTATTTCCCTTTAGAAACTCCTCCCGTTGTAACCAAAACATCAATGTGGTTAAAAGTTTCTTCCAACTTCCCAATTGTTAAATCTAAATCATCTTCCAAATTTCCCAAGTTAATCGGAACAGCTCCAACTTTACTTAAAAGTCCTTGCAACACGTAATAGTTAACGTTCCTCACACAACTTGTTCTGTGAGGTTCGTAAGCCTCCAAAACTTCATTACCTGTAGTAGCCACCCCAATAACAGGCTTCCTAAAAACTCTCACCTTGTAAACCCCAATATTTGCAAGCAAACCAACCTTCCTATAATCAAGCCTTTCCCCTGAAGTTAACACAACTTCTCCCTTCTTAATCTCACTACCCACAAAGTTTACAAGTTCTCCCCTTTCAACGGGAAAATCCACCACCACCTCATCCCCTTCCCTTTTAACATCCTCAACCCTCACCACTACATCAACACCGTCAGGAACAGCTCCTCCCGTCATAACAAAAACAGCCTCTCCTTCTTTAACCTCAAACTTCCCAACATCTCCAGCTTGAACCTCTCCCACAACCTTTAACTTAGCAGGTAACTTCTTCAGCGAAGAAACCCTAAAACCGTAACCATCAACAGCCGACTTATTTACATCGGGAACGTCAACCGGAGAAACAACATCTTCGGCAAGAACTCTACCGTAAGCATTATCCAACTTCACGTATTCCCAACCACAGCTGTGAACATTATTCAGAATAATATTTAGCGCTTCTTCCCTCTTTACCTTCATCTAACACCTCTCAAGATTTCCCAAACGGACAGATAGGGAACACACAAACAGAGCAATTATGGCACAAGCCACCGTGAGATTTAGCCGCAACCTCTTCTCTACCTATCACATCCCCTATCAAGAGCCTTGGAAGCCAAATATCAAAAGAGGTAGCCTTATAAAAAAGCGCAGCTGCTGGAACAGCAACAACAGGCTTACCTTCTATCCATCCCATAGTAAACATATTTCCCGGCTGAATAGGATTACCTCTTATGAAATTTTCAGCTCCAGCATTTCTTATAGCCTTGTAAGTTACATCATCAGGGTCAACAGAAGTTCCACCTGTTAAAATAACAATGTCATACTTCCCTACAAAATCTCCAATGGCATTTCTTATTCTTTCCTCATCATCGGGAAGAACAATCTTTTCTTCAACGCTACAGCGGAAAAACTCCAGCTTCGGTTTCAACCTATCAAAAAATCTATCCTCAATCCTGCCATAAAAAACCTCATTTCCCGTAATTATCATTCCTGCCTTTTTTTCCTCAAATGGAATAACTCTTACAATGCCATCTCCCGCTATTTTTACTGCTTCATCTATCTGATACTTAGGTGCAACTAAAGAGATAATCCTAACCGAAGCCACTTTAGTTCCCGGCTTTACCCACATATTGTTATGAATGGTAGGACAAGACGGTTCGCCAACAAGATTAAATTTCACAAGCTTTTCCACATCAATTTTAACCACTCCAAAAACCGAAGAATAAATATTTATTTTCCCTTCAGAAGGAGACTCATCTCTATACGTATTCTCCCCCATAATAGCATCGGCAAGTAAAACAGCTGCTTCATCCTCATGAACCTCATCTTCAGAAAGCTCTAAAACGTAAACATATTCCTTTCCAAGTTTTTTAAGTTTTTCCACATCTTCAGGCTTTATAATATGTCCTTTTTTAAATGCCCTTCCTTTAAACCCTTTATCGAGGTCAACTTCTGTAATATCGTGAACTAAAACCATACCAACAGCATCCTCAACTCTAACTTTCCTTTTCATAACGCCTCCTGAAAACTGAAATACAGGAAGAAGAAAGATAAAAGTCCGTCTCTTCCCCCTTCTCTATAATGAAGTTCGGAGAAAGAGAAAATGGAAGATGTAAAACCACATCACTACCCAAATCCAAAACAACCACGTTTCTATCCTTTTCTTTCATAATATCTTTAATCACTGCAGAAACCTTCACAGAATCTTCTAAAGGATTAAGCGCAACGGCAAACGGTAAAATAGAAACAAAAACATCTTCTCCCTCTTTTAAATCTTCCGGAAAATTTTTAGCTTCTAAAAGCTGCCCTTTTCTATCTTTTAACCTTACCTTCACCCAATCCTTTTTTACAGAAACAACCTTCCCCGACAGAAAACTCCGATGCCCCAATAATTTAGCTACTTTTTCATCTATCGGATTAAAGAGCACTTTTTTCGGATTTCCCTCCTGCCTTACCTTCCCTTTTTCCATAATTACAACGTAATCAGTAAGTTGAACTACCTCATCAAAATCGTGAGTTACCAAAACCATTGGAATCGAAAATTCATTTAAAATTCTCCGAAGTCTCTCATACAGCTCCAATTTCAGGCTTTTATGAAGAGCAGAAAAAGGTTCATCCAAAAGCAAAATCTCAGGCTCAAAAGCTAAAGCCCTTGCAAGAGCAACTCTCTGTCTCTGTCCTCCTGAAATCTCTCCCGGAAAGCGATTTTTTATATCTTGTATTTCAAACATTTCCAAAACTTCTTCTACCCGTTTTTTATCTCTACAACCGTAGGAAACGTTTTCCCAAACTGTCATGTGTGGAAACAAAGCATAATCCTGAAACAGATAACCCACTTTCCTTTTTTGTGGAGGCAGAAAAATTTTTTCATTTGAATCAAAAAACACCCTATCAATAACTCTTATCCTTCCCTCATCAGGTTTAAGCAAACCTGCTATCGCCTGCAAAGTGAGACTTTTCCCTGAACCGGAAGGAGCAAACAAAGCAACAGATTTATTTTTAGAAAAAAACTGAACATTCAGATAAAAGCCCTCCAATCTCTTCTTTACACAAACCTCTAACACTTTTTCATCTCCACCTTAACATCTGCAGGCTTCCCAAAATAAGCACACGTTAAAACGATTATGTCAACACCGGTAGCAGCATAATCTTTTATATTGGTTTCATTAATACCACCGGCAGCAGCAACTTTAGCGTCAGGAAACTTTTGGTCCCTAAATTTCACTACTTCTGCAACGTCTTCCACAGAAAACTTATCCAACTGAACAACATCAACTCCGGAACTCAAAGATAGAAAAGCATTTTCAACAGAATTTACTTCAACGATTATCTTCTTTTCAGGAATGCGCCTCTTCAATTCTGGTATCATTTCCAACAATCTATCCAAACCACCCAAAAACTTCATGTGGTTTTCAAAAATGAGAACGCTCTCGGAAAGCCCCAATCTATGGGGTAAAGCTCCTCCAGCAAGTATCGCTTTTATGCACAACTTCTTACCAAAGGGAAAAGTTTTCCTCGTAGTAGCAATTTCAACGCTTTCATTAACTTCCCTTGCAAGGTTAACCAATTTTTTGGTTTTCGTAGCAATCCCAGAAGCGTATTCAAGAACGTTCTGAGCAACCTTCCAGGTCAAATGCAAACTTTCTGCTAAACCTTCTACTTTCAGAAACACCTCTCCAGCAGTTACTTCGCTACCGCTCGGAAGACTCTTCTTGACTTTCAAGTTAAATTTTTCAAATAACTTACTGCACTCTTCTGTCCCGCAAATAACCATATCGTGCCTGGCAGAAAAAGTCATCTCTCCCTTCTCTTTTCCTATTCCGAGAAGATAGGTGGTCAAATCAAAACAAGGAACATCTTCTCCTAAAAGAGCATCTATCTCTTCTTCAGAAAACACTACCATCTCTCACCTCTATTGGTTAATCGATTTATTAAATAAAGAATGCTTAAGGAAATTACACCAGTGACTATTGACAAAAGGTTGGCTTTTTCAAAATCTCCACCCGACACGGCACTATAAATCTCTATCGGTATAGTGTTAGTCTGAAAAGGGATATTCCCTGCAAGCATGAGAGTAGCTCCAAACTCACCCATAGCTCGGGCAAAAGATAGAACAATAGCTGCTATTATTCCCCTTTTAGCAAGTGGTAAAACAACCCTAAAAAACGTTTCCAATTCACCTTTACCTAAAGTGTAGGAAACGTATAAAAGGTTCCTATCAACTGATTCTATTGCAGCTCTTGCTCCTTTTACGAAAATTGGGAAAGCAGCAACTGAAGAAGCCACAACCGCTGCATACCAAGTAAAGACTATTCCCGTTTTAAAAAACTTGTAAATCAAAGAACCAATAACACCGTTTTTACCTAACAATAAAAGTAGAACGTAACCGGTAACGGTAGGTGGAAAAACCAAAGGTAAAGTTACTAAAGCATCTACTAAGTTCCTAAAAGGAAACTTCTTCAACGCTAAAAAGTAAGAAACAGGAAGTCCAAACAAAGTAACTAAAATTGCAGAAATAGTTGAAACTTTCAAAGAAAGTTTTATGGAAAAAAGAGCTTCAGGGTCAAGAGAAATCATTTCAAATCCTCGGCTACTTTCTTAAAACCAAATTTTCTAAAAACACTATCGCTTGTGTTAAGAATGAATTGCTCAAACATTTTGGCGGAATAAGAATTTTTCGTCCCTTTAACGATACCTACCCAAAAAGTAATAGGTTCATGGAGATTTTCAGGAAAAACCTTTAGGAGTTTTAACCTATCCTTAAATTTCACATAATCGGAGTAATAGATAATACCCGCATCAGCATTTCCCGTCATAACCCAAACGCTAATTTGTCTCACGGTAGGCGCATAAATAAACCTACCTTTTAATTTCTTATAAATACCTAAATTTTTGAGTGTTTCTATTGCATACCTACCAACAGGTGCCAATCTATTACCTATTGCAATCCTTTTAGCCTCAGTAATAGAACTGATACGTGAATTCAATGGAACAACTAAAACCAAATCTGTAGAAGCAAAAGGCTTAGCAGAATCAGGAACGATAAATCCTTTTTTCACCAAATAATTCATCCAGAATTTAGAGGCAGAAATGTAAATATCTGCAGGAGCTCCCGCCTCTATTTGCGCAGCTAACCTACCTGAAGAAGAAAAATTACAAATTACTCTATCCGAACCATAAAAAGAAGTAAACAACTTGACTTCATGGTTAATTAATTCTTTCGTTCCTAAAGCTGCACTCAACCTAATAACACCAGCAAAAGAAGAACACAAAAATAAAAATTGAACAAACAATAAAACCAGTAGAAATTTCTTCAACTTTCTTCCTCTAAAATATTTAAGGGGTCAGCCCCGGATTGGAACTGACCCCTTAAGATGAACAAAGAAAGGGTTCCTTTCCAATCCGGGAGGCATACCCGTTTCCAGGTATACCCTACCGGTCTGGTTCCATAGGGCAAACACCCCTTAGGAAACCAGACTCGGAACCCTTTAGTATTTTTATTTTATCAAACCTTGACTTTTTATCAATAGATAAATCAACACAATAGAAGCAGCAAGAATCAACAGGAGAGAAGAAACAGACCTTTTATAATTGGAAATAACTGTAAAAACTTCCTCTTTTACTGCCTCTTTAGGAGCCTTTTCAGCTATTTCTTTTGCAAGTTCTACAAAGTCAGAAATAGAATCATCAATAATTGCAAACTTATCATTTTTACCTGTAACAAACAGAAAATACTTCCTACCTTTAGAAACCGAAACTTCTTTTATCTCACTCCATTCAAAAAACTTCTTACCGGTAATTCCAACAATTTCCAATCCTCTATCAGTAACAACTACCTTTTTTCTGAGCAAAAAGAAAAAGTAAAGCAAAATTGGGAGAATCAAAACAGCCAAAATGGCGGATTTTCCCGAAAATCCCCCCGCCCTCTCAACCAACAAAAAGAAAAACCACACATAGGCAAACACAAGCAAAGCATAACTGAAAAGCGTCAACTTATCCGTTCTATAAACCTTCTTCATTAACCCTCTCCTAACAACTCTTCTGCAGCTCTTTTAAATCTATTTAATCCTTCAACTATATTATCCATAGACGTAGCGTAAGAAAGCCTCAAATATCCAGGCATACCAAACGCACTTCCAGGAACAACTGCAATTTTAGCCTTCTCAAGCAGGTAGTCAGCAAGCGCAAAATCATCTCTCAAACCACCCTTTTCTATCAACTCCTTTACGTTAGGAAAAGCATAAAACGCCCCTTTAGGCATTAAACACTTAACTCCAGGAATCTCATTGAGCTTCTCAACCATATAACGTCTCCTTTCATCAAAAGCCTTAAGCCAATCTTTCAAAAAGTCAGTTGGAGATGTAAGCGCAGCAACAGCTGCTTTTTGCGCAACAGAGTTAACGTTAGAAATAGACTGAGAATTAATCTTTATCATCGCATCAATAATTTCTTTAGGACCAGCAGCATAACCTACTCGCCAACCTGTCATAGAAAACGCTTTAGAAAGCGCATTAATAGTTATCGTAACGTTTTTAATCTTCTCAGATATAGAAGCTATACTCGTATGCTCAAAACCATCATAAGTAAGTTTTTCATAACACTCGTCAGAAGCTATTAAAATTCCTCTTTCAGCACAAAACTCCCCTATTTTTTCAAGCTCGCTTCTATCGATAACAGCACCCGTAGGATTGTTAGGAGTGCAAAGTATCAACAACCTCGTTCTCTCAGTCACCACAGGCTCAATATCTTCAAGCTTTAAAGAAAATCCATTTTCTTCCTTAGTCTCAACAAACACAGGTTTTCCGCCTGCAAACTTTACCTGCTCAGGATAAGTAACCCAGTAAGGAGCAGGAATAATAACCTCATCACCCTCCTCAATCACAGAAAGCATCAAATTGAACAGAGCAAGTTTAGCCCCATCCGTTATTACAACCTCTTCAGGGGAATAATCTATCCCATTCTCTCTTTTTAGCTTCTCAGCAACCGCTTTTCTTAGTTCGGGAATCCCGGCAGGTGACGTATACTTAGTAAAGCCTGATTTAATTGCTTCTATAGCAGCTCTCTTAACGTGTTCAGGAGTATCGAAATCAGGTTCTCCCGCACCAAATCCTATAACATCAATTCCTTTAGCCCTCATCTCTTTAGCCTTAGAAGTAATAGCCATAGTAGGAGAAGGAGACATTCCCAAAACTCTCTTAGTAAGCTTCATTTCAGCCCCCGGAAAAAGTTGTCGTTGACATTTTACACGTTTGCTGTTACTTTTCCCACAACAAAAGGTTCAGGAGGTTTTTCCGATGAAAGGGAACAAATGCCTCACAGCGGAACAAATGAAAGAATTCAAGGAAATTCTGGAACAGAAGAAAAAAGAAGTTCTTGAAGATATCAAAAAAGGGCTTGAAGACCAATTCCGCTCCGAAAGAGAAATTGGTGATATCGTTGACATGTCAACAGACGAAATCCTCAGAACGTTTGAAATGAGAATAAGAGATAGGGAAGCAAAATATCTAAAAAAGATAGAGAAAGCGCTACAAAAAATAGAAGAAGGAACTTATGGAATATGCGAAAAATGCGGGAACTGTATTCAGTATGAAAGACTCAAGCTCAGACCGGTAGCTGAACTTTGCATCAAATGCAAGTTGGAACAAGAACAAATAGAAAAGAAATTCGGAGAAGAATAAACGCCAAACGGGGGAGAAGCTCTCCCCCATGTATAATGTCAGCCTACACTCGTGCAAAACGCTACTTCCTCTTCCTCGTTTATAACACCTCTAAAGTGAACCTCTTTCTCAACCCTCTCCGGAGCAAGTTTCTCAACTATGTAATCAAAAGCTTTAAAAGCGTTCTCATGGTCACCACACGTATAAACATCAATAGCAACATAACCATGCTCAGGCCATGTATGGAAAGAAAGGTGAGATTCAGATATCACAACAACCCCCGTTGCGCCGTAAGGCTCAAACTGGTGGTAATAGTGAGAAAGTTTATTTAGACGGGCATACTCAACAGCCCCTTCAAAGATTTCTGCCATTCTATCGGCAGACTTCAAAATTTCAGGGTCGCAACCGTAAAGGTCAGCTACAATGTGGACGCCGAGGGTCTTTGCCATTTTTCTTCCTCCTTTATACGAAGTTAAATAACACTCAAGGTCAAATACCTCCTTCAAAAAGCAAGGTTTAATTATATGCATTTCACTTTCTTAATCAATTCTACTAAATATCCCGTCATCTACAAATCATGGTAACATAAGTTAGAAAAAAATCAGGAGAAAGTAATGATTTTATGGGGAAAAAACGCCCTCGAAGAAGCGCTAAAATCAAACAAAAGAATTGAAAAAGTTTACCTGCAATTTGGCAAATACTTTCCACCAGAACTTATAGAAACTTTAAAAAAACGGAAAATCAAAATTCAATGGGCGAAAAAAGAGGAACTTAAAAGGAAAGCCAGAACCACAAAACATCAAGGCATTGTAATACTTCTATCTCCGATAAAGATTTACGACCCAGAAATTCTTATAAATAAAACCATTCAGAAAAATTCCTTTTTCGTAATCTTAGACAGAGTAACAGAACCTCAAAACTTAGGAGCAATTGCCAGAACAACCGAATTCTTTGGAGGAACAGGTATTTTACTACCAGAAAAGGAAAGCGCTCCTTTAAATGAAACAGCCGTAAAAGCTTCTTCCGGTGCACTATTTCATTTAATCGTCTCAAAGTGCGACAATCTCGTAGAAGCTATAAAAACATTCAAAAATAAAGGTGGAACTATAATTTCAGTAGAAACAGGAGGAGAGAATATATCAAAAGTTAAAGCCCATTTTCCTCTTGCACTAATAGTCGGCTCCGAAGGAAAGGGCATAAAAGAAAAACTCCTCAAAATAAGCGATAAAATAGTATCCATACCAGGTAAAGGGAAAACTCCCTCTCTAAACGTTTCAATAGCAACAGGAATAGCAATCTGGGAAATATTCAGGAAGATAGAATTTCCTTAGCAACCTTTTTACCGAGCTCAACAGCTGGCTGACCGTAAGGATTTACACCCAAAAACTCTGCCATCTTTACAGTAGCTACCATATAAGTCATAAACAGATACCCAAGCTCAAATTCTTCTAACCTATCCAATGTAAAAACGACTACAGGTCTCCCTTTCACAGTAAGAGACTGAAGCGTTCCTTTAAACTCTGCTTTAATAACTTCCGAAATCTTTTTATTGGACAAATATTCCAAAATCTCTACGTTTTCAGGAAGCCTGTAATCTGCTGGAAACCTTTCTATTACAAAGAACTGGTATAACTTATCATCAGGTCCATCAATAAAAAGCTGCAAAATGGAATGCTGAGAAGATGTTCCAATGGCTTTAACGGGAGTCTGCCCCTTTCCATTTTTTCCCAAAGACTCAGCCCACAGCTGACTATACCACTCCGTGAATTCTCTCAAATACGAAGTATAGGGCATCAAAACGGAGTTTTTTCTCCCAGCTTTGTAGTTCTCATACTTCCACAGAGCCAGATTCAAAGGTATCTTTACATCTTTAAGTGAAGTTTCTCCTCCCATCAAAAGACGTTCACAATTAAAACCAGCGTATAAACAGGGAATTAAAGAAACTGCTGTAAAAATAGAAAATCTGCCACCAATCTCAGAGGGCACAGAAAAAAATTTAGCTCCAAATTTCTGAGAAAGTTCCTCAAAAGAATTACCTCTATCCCCAACAAAGATTACTCTACCTTTTAAAGGCAAGTTTCTCGAAGCTAACTCTCTCAATATAACGTTCAAAATCGTTACCGTTTCAAGCGTTTTCCCCGATTTACTTACAAACAAGAAACACGTATTTTCCCAATCGATAGTCCGCAACGTTTCAGATATGAGTAAAGGGTCCACATTATCCAAAAAAACAAGCTTTCTCGTAGCCTTGTATCTTAAAGCTTTATATACTGTCTTAGTTCCTAAAGAAGACCCTCCTACACCAACAACAACCATTGTTTCAAATCTGCTTCTCATATCCTCAGCAACGTCCCTAAACTCTTCCAAATCTTCCCATGGAAGACGGGAAAACGGCATATCTATTTTCGGCTTCTCAACTTCTCTTAATTTCCAATCAAAAAAATCCACCTTCACCAACTACCACTTCCTCCCAACCGCTCAATTTCTCTCTATTCTCTTCTCCACATCACTAACAACTTTCAAAACGTCTACCAGCGCATCAGGATTAACAGATATACTATCTATTCCCTTTTCCACCAAAAACTCTAAAAACTCCGGATAATCAGAAGGCGCTTGACCGCATATACCAACCTTTCTTCCGTATTTCTTTCCATTCTCAATAGCTTTTTCCACCATCCACTTAACAGCTTCATTCCTCTCATCATAAACGTGAGCCACCAAAGGTGAATCCCTATCAACTCCCAAAGTCAACTGCGTCAAGTCGTTTGAACCTATAGAAAATCCGTCAAACACTTCTGCAAACTCTTTCCCCAAAATAACGTTAGAAGGAATCTCACACATCACATAAACTTTAAGCCCGTTCTTTCCCTTCTCCAGTCCGAACTCTCTCATAACCTCAAGAACTCTCTTCCCCTCTTCAGGAGTCCTGCAGAACGGAACCATAACTATCAAATTATCAAGTCCCATCTCTTCTCTAACTTTGTTAACGGCAAGACATTCAAGTCCAAATGCCTCTTTGAATTTATCAGAATAGTATCTTGAAGCACCTCTCCAGCCAAGCATTGGATTTTCTTCAGCAGGCTCAAAAATACTTCCACCCAAAAGGTGAGCATACTCGTTCGACTTAAAATCGGAAAACCTTAAAATCACCGGCTTAGGATAAAAAGCTGCAGCTATTCTTGCAATACCGTAAGCCAACTTATCAACGTAAAAAGCCTTTTTGTCTTCATAACCAACAGTTATTTCCTCAATCCTTTCTTTCAATTCAACACTCAAATTGTCAAAATTTATAAGCGCAAGAGGATGAACACCTATGTAGTTATTGATAATAAACTCTTCCCTTGCAAGTCCAACGCCTGCAGAAGGCAAAAAGGATAATTCAAAAACATCTTCCGGAGAAGCCACGTTAAGCATAACAGGAGTTTTCGTAGACGGAAGTTTAGAAATATCTACTTCTTCAACAGAATAATCCATTCTGCCTTCATAAACGTAACCTGTAGAACCTTCACAGCACGACACAGTAACTTCGGTTCCATCACTCAAAATCTCAGTTGCATTACCCGTGCCTACAACTGCAGGAACTCCCAACTCTCTTGCCACAATGGCAGCGTGACAAGTTCTACCTCCCCTGTTAGTTACAATAGCAGATGCTCTCCTCATCAAAGGTTCCCAATCGGGGTCTGTAATGTCTGTCACCAAAACATCGCCATCATTAAACTTCTCAGCTTCATCAAGAGACTTTAAAACCTTTACTCTTCCGAAAGCCACTTTTTTACCTACTGCAATCCCTTTAAGCAAAATCCTCTTTTCTCTTTCCGTTTCGGGAACGGTAAGTTTATAAACTTCCAACTTATAACGCTTTCTGTTACTATGAACCGTTTCAGGTCTCGCCTGAACTATGTATAAATCGCCAGTCCTGCCGTCCTTTGCCCATTCAACATCCATAGGTTTGGAATAATAACGTTCTATCTCAACTACCCATTTTGCTAAAGTTAGGACTTCTTCATCGTTCAAAGAAAACTTACTTCTATCTTTTTCAGTTACCTTGGTTTCAACAACCCCTTCTCCCGATTCATCATAAATTAGCTTTCTATCTTTAACTCCCAACCTTTTATCTATTATTGCCTTAAAACCTTTTTCCAGCGTAGGTTTAAAAACTATCCATTCATCCGGAACAACAACACCTTTTACAACGTATTCACCCAAACCGTAAGAACCGGTAACGAGAACAACATTTCTAAACCCCGTTTCCGTATCAAGAGAAAAAGCTACACCGGAAGAAGCAAGGTCAGACCTAACCATCTTCTGAACACCAACGGCAAGAGCAATTTTGAAATGGTCAAAACCGAACCTTTCTCTGTAAGAAATGGCTCTTTCGGTAAACAAGGATGCAAAACACTTCCTTATAGCGTCAAGAACCTTACAAACCCCTCTAACGTTCAAATACGTCTCTTGCTGACCAGCAAAAGAAGCGTTGGGTAAATCCTCTGCCGTAGCAGAGGACCGAACAGCTACATCGACATTTTCAACTCCATATCTTTCAGAAAGCTTCTGATATGCTTCTGTAATTTGACGCTTTAAATCTTCAGGAAATCTTCCGCTCTTTATCAGATTTCTTATCTCTTTACTACCCTTCTCTAACTCCTTAACGTTAGAAATATCTATCCTCTCCAAAATATCCCTTATTTTCTTATCAAGCCCGTTATAGCTAACGAAATACCTGTAAGCCTCGGCAGTCACAACAAAACCGTAAGGAATTCTAATCCCCTTGGGAGATAAATGCTTAATCATTTCCCCCAAAGAAGCGTTCTTTCCCCCAACAATCGGGATATCTTCAATTCCTACTTCATCAAGCCATACAACTAATCTCTCCATTATCCCTCTCTCAACCATTTAGCAACATCTTTAGCATGGTAAGTAAGTATTAAATCAGCACCTGCCCTTTTCATAGAAAGAAGCGTTTCTAAAACAACCTTTCTTTCATCTATCCATCCATTCATCGCTGCTGCTTTAACCATAGCATATTCACCACTAACGTTATAGGCAGCCACAGGATACTTGAAGGTATCCTTTACTCTTCTAATAATATCCATATACGAAAGAGCTGGTTTTACCATAACAATATCTGCACCTTCCTGAATATCAAGAGCAACCTCTCTCAAAGCTTCATCGCTGTTGGCAGGGTCCATCTGATAAGAACGCCTATCACCAAAGGCAGGTGCAGATTCGGCAGCATCTCTGAAAGGACCGTAGTAAGCAGAAGCATATTTAGCCGCATAAGACATAATCGGTATATCCGTAAAACCAGCTTCATCAAGTCCTTCTCTTATAGCTTTAATCATACCGTCCATCATGCCTGAAGGAGCAACCATATCAACACCTGCTTTTGCGTGAGAAACCACCTGCTTCTTTAAAAGCTCAAGTGTCTTATCGTTATCCACATCACAGTGGTTACCCTCACACTTCAAATAACCGCAGTGTCCATGAGAGGTATATTCACAAAAACAAACATCCGTAATAACGTAAATATCCGGAACTTCTTCCTTTATAGCCCTTACAGCCCTTTGAATAATCCCGTCATCGGAGTAGGAATCGGAACCTAATTCATCTTTGTGGGCAGGAATACCAAAAAGAATTACTGCAGGAATCCCCAACTCTTTAACTTCCGCAACTTCTTCTACTACCCTATCAATCGAGTAGCGAAACTGCCCCGGCATAGAAGGTATCTCTTCTTTAACTCCTTCCCCTTCAACAACAAAAAGTGGATATATAAAATCATCAACCGCTAAAACTGTTTCTCTAACCATTCTTCTTATGTTCTCGTTCTTTCTCAATCTTCTAAGCCTTAACTCTGGAAATTTACCTGTAAGCATTTGAAGCCTCCTCCATTATGAGTTTAACAATGCCGTTCAAAGTGTATTCATCAGGCACCTTATAAACATCGAAACCTAATTTCTTTATAGCATCAGCCGTTACATGACCTATAGGTATAACCTTAGCCTTTCTTAACGTTTCCTCTGCTAACTCTCCACCCAAAGATAAAAAAGCTTTAAAGTTTGAAGGACTGGTAAAAGAGAGGAAATCAAAACCCTCCTTTAACTCCTTTCTCAATAACTCGGAAACTTCCGTATTAACCACAGTTCTATAAGCAGCAATTTCTTCAACAATTGCCTCCTTTTCCTTTAAAAACTGAACGAAAATCTTTCTTCCTTCCTTAGGTTTTACTACCAAAAACTTTTTTTCCTTTATATCTATCTTTTCAAAAAGCTTTATCAATCCTTCTCCGCTAAAATTATCGGGAATTAAAGGTGAAAACCCTAACCTCTTCAAAGCTTCAGCCGTAGACCTACCAACTGCTACTACCGTTACATCCCTTAAAACATTCGGCGAAACGCTAGAGAAAAAGTGCCGAACTCCGTTTTTACTGGAAAAAACTGCATAATCCCAAGATTCACCCTCTAAAGAAAAGGGAAGCTTTTCTGTCTTTATCAGAGGAAAATCCACCCACTCCACTCCCCCACTTCTCAAACCTTCCTTATATTCCTCCTTTAAGAAAGAAGAAACAAAAAACCTTACTGACATCTCATCAACTCATCAAGTATTTCTCTTCCTCCAGCCGAAAGAAGCCTTTCCGCAACCTTTTTACCTATCCTCTCTGCTTCTTCTATACTGCCACACCTGAAAACACCTTCTTCCTTATGGAAAAACTCTCCGTTAAGGTCAGATATAAACGCCCTAACGTGAACCTTCTCACCATTAACAACAGCGTAACAACCCAATGGAACCTGACACCCTCCTTCAACGGTAGCTAAAAACGCCCTTTCAAGATGAGCCGCTATCTCGGAATCTTCCGAGTTAACAGCTTCTCTAACTACTTTGATTATTTCCTCATCACCTTCCCTTCCCTCAATACCCAATATTCCCTGGGAAACAGAAGGAATCATAACTTGAGGTGAAATAATTTCATCTATCTCATCTTCCCATCCCAACCTTTTTACACCGGCTGCAGCCAATATGATTGCGTCGTATTGACCCTCCTTCAACTTCCTTATTCTCGTATCAACGTTACCTCTTAAATCCCTTATCTCAAGGTCAGGTCTAACTATCTTTAACTGTGCCCTCCTCCTCAAAGAACTGGTTCCTACAACGGCACCCTCTGGAAGCGTTGACAAAGTATATCTTCCGCACGAAAGCAGAGCATCCCTCGGGTCTTCTCTATCAGAAAAAGCTATTAACCTCAAACCCTCAGGAAGTCTTGATGGAACGTCTTTCAAGCTATGAACAGCTATATCAACCTCTCCACGCAACATAGCCTCTTCTATCTCTTTAGTAAACAATCCCTTATCTCCTATCTTCGCCAGAGGAACATCGAGTATCTTATCTCCCTTAGTAACAATCTCTACAAGCTCAACTTCAATATCAGGAAACTTCTCCTCTATTTTCATCTTTACCCATTCAGACTGCCAC
>Ga0256842_1001353_pt1 | contig 19794 bp, 13 predicted proteins | sample 4559240metaG_FD_185973 | JGI IMG/M metagenome (GOLD analysis project Ga0256842, IMG submission 185973) | Hydrothermal vent microbial communities from Guaymas Basin, Mexico - 4559-240 | ecosystem: Environmental > Aquatic > Marine > Hydrothermal vents | place: Mexico: Guaymas Basin | collected... | reverse complement strand
TTCCAATACCGGCGGCGATGGCGACTGGTGGCGGGTGCTGGTGCTGGACAACCAGGAACTGGCGTTGTCGGCAGCCAGTGCCGCTCTTTCCAAGGCTGGCTACGACGTACTGAAAGCTGCCAAGGTGGCCGATGCACTGGCGTTGATAAACAGCAAGCATCCCCATCTGGTAATCACCGAGGTGGTGATGCCGGGCATCGGCGGGGTTGAGCTGTTCAAAACCATGCAGAAAAACAGCGCTACGGCACAACTGCCGGTGATGGCGTATTCAAATCGCGCCAACGCTAATGAAGAGGCGCGCCTGCTCGATATGGGTTTTGTCGACTTTATTGCCAAGCCGGTTAACGGCGTACGCCTGGTGGCGCGGGTAAAACGGGCATTGCGTCTGTGTTACGATGACAGCGAAGCTCCACCGCAGCGCGATAGCGCCAAATAGAACGCATCACTAAAAACTAGCAGTCAACAGGGAGCAGCAGCCCGGCGCAGACAACATCGGCCAGCAGCTCCCTTTTTTCATCGTCGTTCATGACCGCGTCGTAAACGCGTAATATGGTGGCTGCACTGCTGCTGCCGTCGCTGTGGCGCAGTAGATGAGCGGTAATCTCGTCGATCTCTTCACACACCACCTCGCCGCCGTAGCGGCAAAACAGCGCTGTTGTCGCAGATGGCGGCACAGTAGCGACAAACTCCACCACGTCCATATCGGCCATGGCGTCGATGGCGGCGGCACTATAGTTAAAATCCGCCAGGCGTACTCCATCGGCCAGGCGCCAGTGACGCTGCAACTCGATCCGGGCTGGAGAGCAATTGTTCTGCGGCACAATTTCTTCCCCCAGCACAGCATCGTTCCAGCAGGCATGGAAGGCAATTATATCGCACATGCCGCCAACAAGATTTTCCATCCCCAGGCTGGCAAACAGTTCTGCAACAAATTCCTGCTGCAGTCTGGTTGCTGCCGCCGCGCTCACCGCGGCACTGTCACGCAACAGCTTGGCACCGTCGCTGCGTTGCTGCAACCAGGCGGCAAAACGCTCCAGCAGCGCCACCGGCGCCAACATGGCGGCACAGCACAACGGCAGAAAAAACGCCACGGCACGGCCAGTATTGTAAAAAATATCCACGGCCGCGGCCAGAACGCGACATTGCTCCATCTGCTCAGGCGACATGGTGGCATGGGACTGCACTGTATAAGGCGGTTGCTTCAAGGCAACTATGGAAAAATCGTTCTGGCGCTGATGCAGTTCGGTTCCCGGCAGCAGCGCCAGCGCAAACACCTCCAGATGGTTCGGCGCCAGTTCCAGGGCATAGTTGATACTGTACCGCAAACCGGCCACGTCGTCGCCAGGCAGAGCATAGATGAGATCGATGCCAAAGGTGATGGCGGCAGCGTTGAGTAACTGAACATTGGCGGCAAAACGCTCGGGATCAAAGGCGCGCCTGATGTTACGCAGCACCTCCACCCGCGCCGACTGCAGGCCGATTTGCACCGAACAGGATAACCGGCTCAACAGCTCCACCAGTTCCGTGTCAAAGTATTCGGCTTTGGCTTCCAGGTGGTAGTGGATATCCGGCGCATGTTGCAGCAGCAGACGCAACAGTTGCTTGCCACGCTCCAGCGGATAGTTGAAAGTGGAATCGAGTACCCATATCTGCTCCACACCGCTGCGGGCAAACAGTTGCAGTTCGGCAGCCAGACGCTGCGGCGAAACAGTGCGCAACTTGTGGCGGCCACGGGCATCGTAGCAGAACGAACAACGAAACGGGCAGCCGCGTGAGGTTTCCCACAAAACACCACGTTCCGGCTGAATAGCGGCGGTCAGCCACGGTGATTGCTGCTGCTCCAGCGGAAATACCTTGCTGTGAATTATGCTGGCAACAGCAGCCGGACGGGGCTGGCGTAGTTGGCACAGCAAAGCGGCAACAGCACTCTCGCCTTCGCCGCTTACTATGGTATCAAACAACTGTTCTTTCTGCATCTCGACACAACAGGCACTGGCTTCCGGACCACCGGCAATCAGCATGATATGCGCCGCCTCGGCGCGAATTCTACGCGCCAGGGCGCTGACCCGGCGGCGATTCCATACATACACACTGAAGGATACGGCCTGTGGGCGATGCGACAGGATGGTATCAACCACGGCGGAATCGTCATCGGTGGGAAACACATCCAGACAGCAACTGCGGCTGCGATAATCGGGCGGCAGCGCCGCCGCCACGCAGGCGGCGCCCAAGGCCACCGCCTGCGCCGACGGACGCACGTGGATGGTAACAAAAACGATACGGTCGGCGGGCATATATCAGCGCTTTATGTTGACTTTGATTTTAGGTTTGCCGTTTTCGCTGCTGACACTGAACTGGCACCGCACCTTGCCATATTTTTCCTCAATTTTTAATCGCTGCTGGGCAAGAAACAGTTCCAGTTGTTCGCGGCTGGGCACATTGTCGCCGGATTTTTCCGCAATACGCTGGTATTCGCTGTGAATACGCTCAACCTCATTGCGGCTTTTGCTTTCGCTGTCGACACTGGAGTGACTGCGGTGGCGATAATAGCGCCCTTCGTCGATTTCGCGCTGAATCCGCTCCCACATGCCCAGATAAATATGAAACATACTGGAAAGGTTCTGGAACTTGTAACGCAGCTTGGTTTGCATTATTTTGCGTTGGTTGAGCAGCAGAATCTCTTTTTTGATGGCATCGCGTTCGCGCAGGGGGGCACGTTTTTCAACCCCGGCAAAGTACTGCTCAAAGCGGATGCGCAACATCTTGATCCGCTGCTCAAGATTATCTATGCGGGCGGCAATGTTGTCGTGGTCGTCGCGGTCGGACATGATCGGCTCTCCAGCGCTGCCGCTAACATTAAACAACTTGACGGCGTGGGGGTTTTCCTCTAAGAATTGCACTCATTGACCGGACTTAAAATAACCATCTGCTCCGGCGTTGACGACCGGAACGGCTCCGGTGTGGCAATCCCCAGCTGGCGACAGCATAAACTTAAAGAGGTGGTAATGTCCATACACAATCTGGCGGCGGTAATCCTGGCGGCGGGCAAGGGTACGCGTATGTGCTCAAGCCTGCCTAAAGTGCTGCATCCGTTGGCCGGCAGGCCGTTATGCGCCCATGTTCTCGAACTCACCCGTCAGCTCGGCTGTGAGCAGACGGTAATGGTGGTTGGCCATCAGGCCGATGCCGTGCGCGAGCATTGTAGTGATGAACAGGTGGTGTTTGTTACGCAACAGCAACAGCTTGGTACCGGCCACGCGGTACAATGCGCTGCTGGCGCCCTGCGCGATTTTAACGGCACGGTGCTGATTTTGTGTGCCGATGTGCCGCTGCTGCGCAGTGCAACAATCCGCGCGCTGCTCGACGAACATCGCCGCAGCACTGCCGTGGTGACGGTTCTCAGCGCCAAGGTGCCTGAGCCGCACGGCTACGGTCGTATTGTGCGCTGTGATGACGGCGGGGTCGAGAGGATTGTGGAGGAGAAAGACGCCAGCGCCGAAGAAAAGCAGATCGACGAAATAAACACCGGCATCTATGCCCTCGAAGCGCCTCAAGCGCTGGAACTGCTGGCGCGGCTGGACAACAGCAATGCCCAGCAGGAATACTACCTCACCGACATTATCGCCCTGGCGCGGCAGGCCTGCCAGCGGGTGAGTGCCTGCGTACTGGCAGACAGCAGTGAAAGCATGGGAATAAACGATCGCGTACAACTGGCTGCTGCCGCCGCCATCATGCGTCGGCGCATTAACGAACAACATATGCTGGCCGGAGTCACCATTGTCGATCCGGACGCCACCTATATTGATGCCGACGTAACCATAGGTGTCGACAGTGTCATCCAGCCCGGCGTTCACCTGCGCGGCGGCTGCACCATCGGCAACCACTGCGTTGTGGAGACCGGCGCGGTAATCGACGGCGGCACCATCGGCGATTACAGTTATATCAAGGCCGGCAGCGCCCTGGAGCAGGCCAGCGTCGGCGAACACTGCACCATCGGCCCCATGGCCCATCTGCGCCCCGGTACCGTGCTGTGCGGCCACAACAAAATCGGCAATTATGTGGAAACCAAAAAGGCTCATATCGGTGTCAACTCCCAGGCCAGCCACCTCACCTATATCGGCGATGCCGAACTGGGGCGCGATGTCAACATCGGCTGCGGCACCATAACTTGCAACTACGACGGCATAAACAAACATAAAACCACCATCGGCAACGGAGTATTTGTCGGCAGCGATACCCAGTTTGTCGCTCCGGTAACCATCGGCAGCAACAGTCTCATCGCCGCCGGATCAACCATCACCAAGGATGTCCCCGCCGATTCACTGGCCATAGCACGCACACCGCAAACCGTTATCCCCGGCTGGCGCAAAAAACAGTCCGGCAAAAAGAGCTAACGACATACCCATCGTCTACGACGGAAAGAACTGACTTATATGTGTGGAATTGTAGGATATATCGGCAATCAGGATGCGGTGGAGATTGTGCTGGACGGTCTGCGCCGCCTGGAATACCGTGGTTACGATTCGGCGGGAATCTCCACGTTGTCCGGCGGTGTTGTGGATACCCGCCGCGCCGAAGGGAAACTGGCCAACCTGCAGCGGCAGCTGCAGCAACAGCCACTGCGCGGCAGCATCGGCATCGGCCATACCCGCTGGGCCACCCATGGCAAGCCGTCGCAACAAAATGCTCATCCCCACCGCGCCGGCGGTTTTGTGGTGGTACACAACGGCATCATCGAAAACTACCTGCAGCTCAAGCAACAGTTAAGTGCCGACGGTCACAACTTCAAATCGGAAACCGACAGCGAGATTATCGCCCACCTCATTGAGGACTATTACAAGCAGCACAACGATTTTGAGCAGGCGGTACGCCAGGCGTTACAACTGCTGAGCGGCGCATTTGCCATCGCGGTAATCTGCGAACATCACCCCGATACCCTTATTGCCGCCAAGGCCGGCTCACCCCTGGTTATCGGCTGTGGCGACGATGAGTTTTTTGTCGCCTCCGATATCCCTGCCATGTTGTCCCACACCCGTGAGATGATTTTTCTCGACGATGGCGAGATGGTGGTCTGTCGCGGCGGCGCCATGGTTATCACCACCATCGACGGTCAGACGGTGGAAAAACAGAGTAAAACCATCACCTGGGATCCCATGATGGCGGAAAAGGGCGGCTATCGCCATTTTATGCTCAAGGAAATTCACGAGCAGCCGCGCGCCGTGGCCGATACCATCGCCGGACGGATAGATGAGGACAAGCAGCGGGTACTGTTGCACGATATCAACTTGAGCGATGCCGAGCTGGCCGCTTTTGAGCGACTGTACATCGTCGCCTGCGGCACCTCATGGCATGCGGCGCTGGTAGGCAAGTTTATGCTGGAGAGCTTTGCCCGCCTGCCGGTGGAAGTAGATATTGCCAGCGAATTCCGCTACCGCAGCCCGTTGGTCAATCAGCGCACCCTCACCGTGGTGATCAGCCAGAGCGGCGAAACTGCCGACACTTTGGCCGCCCTGCGCGAAGCTCACCGTCTCGGCGGCAAGGTGCTGGCGGTATGCAATGTCATTGAAGCCTCCATCGCCCGCGAGAGTGACGGCGTTATCTACACCCATGCCGGGCCGGAGATTGGCGTCGCCTCCACCAAAGCCTTTACCACCCAGCTGGTGGCGCTGTATCTGTTTGCCCTGCACCTGGGGCGGGTACGCGGCACCCTGTCCGCAGATGCCATCGCCGGACAGATTGCCCAGTTGCTCACTCTACCGCGCAAACTGGAGCAGACACTGGAACTGGACGCTATCATCGAAGGGGAAGCGCGCCATTATTTTCACGCCGCCGATTTTCTCTACCTGGGCCGGGGCAATCAGTATCCCATCGCCCTGGAAGGGGCACTGAAACTGAAGGAGATCTCCTACATCCACGCCGAAGGTTATCCCGCCGGCGAGATGAAACACGGGCCCATCGCCCTTATCGACGAAAATCTGCCGGTGGTGGTTATCGCCCCCTACAACGAAACCTACGAAAAGGTGATGTCAAATCTTGAAGAGGTAAAAGCTCGCGGCGGCAGGATTATTGTGGTAAATACCACGGCGGCGCAGAGCGAGGCTGACGGCGCGGCAGAGGAGGTAACCGTATTCACTCTACCCGCCATCTGCGACGAGTTGATGCCGGTGCTTACCGCCGTACCGCTGCAGTTGCTGGCCTATCACATTGCCGTGCTGAAAGGCACCGATGTCGATCAGCCGCGCAACCTGGCCAAGAGTGTAACCGTAGAATAGCACTGTAACCATCGCGAAAGGTAGATAGATGGCGCTGATTTGGGCAGAACTGGCTGGAATTGCACTACCGGCGTTACTGTTGTTATTGCTGCTGGCCGTATTGCGCGCCCTGCTGGCGCTAACCAACCGGGAGCTGACGCGGCAACTGCCCCGCACCGACCTGCGCCGTGCGTTTCTCGTCGGTATCCGCTTCGATGCCATCATCGTCGCCGCCATCGCCCTGGTCCCTGAACTGGCCCACCTGTGCGGCTCCTGGCCCACCTTCACCCGCTGGTGGTTTATTCTCTGCGCTGGTGTGGTGCTGTTTGCCGGTGTGGCCGAGCTGGAATTCTATCGCCAGTTCAACAGCCGTCTCAACAGTCTGGTATTTGATTACCTGCGCGAGGATACCCGCACTGTCACCAGCATGATCTGGAACGGCTGCCCGGTAAAACGCTACCTGGCCCTGTGGGCGGCGCTGATGCTGCTGTTCGTTGTTATAAGTGCCGTGCTGGTACCGACCACCAGCGCTACCGCACCCTGGTGGCTGAGAGCTCTGGTATATCCGCCCGTTTTAGCCCTGACTCTGCTGGTCTGCCGCGGTACTCTGCGCCACGGCCCGCCGCTACGCTGGGGCGACGCCTACCACAGCGAACACCTGTTTGCCAATCACCTGGCCCTCAACGGTACCTATACCCTTATCAAGGCCATTCTCGATGTCCGCAAACGACAGCGCAAAAACCCGTGGCGTTACTGCCTGCCCAAAGATGAAGCGTTGGCCACCACCAGCGCGTTATTGCTGCAACCAGGCGATACTCCAGCGCATAATGGAGAACAGTACCCGGTCAGGCGGCATCACCGCCCGCAGGACGACAATCCACCCATCAAAAATGTTGTAGTAATTTTGATGGAAAGTTTTGCGGCGCCATTTGTCGGCGCTCTCGACGGCAGCGGTGATATTACCCCGCAATTCGACCGGCTGGCGCGGCAGGGAGTGCTGTTCGACCACTTTTTTTCCAATGGCACCCATACCCATCAAGGCGTGTTTGCCACCATGTGCGGCTTTCCCAATCTGCCCGGCTTTGAATACCTGATGCAGAAACCCCAGGGCGCCACCACCTTCTCCGGCCTGGTACCATTTTTTAACGCCGCCGGTTACAACAGTTTCTACATCTACAACGGCGATTTTGCCTGGGATAACCAGGAGGGCTTTTTCCGCCACCAGGGGATGAGCGACTTTATCGGCCGCGACGACTTTGTCAACCCGCAGTTTGTCGATCCCACCTGGGGGGTATCGGACCACGATATGTTTCAGCGCGCCCACCAGGAGCTTGAACAGCGCTGCAGCGGCGAACAACCGGTATTCGCCATTATCCAGACCCTGAGCAACCACCTGCCGTTTACCATTCCCGACCCCCTGCCGGTGGAGCGGGTGAGCGGTTTCGACCACAATGACGACCACCTCACTGCCATGCGCTACGCCGATTGGGCGCTGGGGCAATTTTTTGCCGCGGCGGCAAACAGCAGCTATTACAACGACACCCTGTTTGTCCTGCTGGGTGACCACGGCTTTTGCATCCCCAACCAGCTTACCGATATTCAACTGTTGCGCTTCCACATACCGTTGCTGTTTCTCGCTCCCGGCATGCAGCAACGCTTCGGCAACCGGCGCAGCACTGTGGCCACCCAGGTGGATGTGGCCCCAACCATAATGGGACTGCTCGGCAGGGAATTTACCCACCAGTGCTGGGGGCGCAACCTGTTCAACCTGAGTGCCGCCGATCCCGGCTTCGGCATTATCAAACCCTCCGGCAACGATCCCACCGTAGCCGCCTTCAAAGGTGAACACGTCCTCGTCCACCCCCACGATGGCGCAGCGCAACTGTATCGCTACCAGCTTTATCCCGAAGCCGGTGTCACCATCGTAGACAACCCCGCCCTCAACGCTGAACTGGTAACCATGTCGCAATCCTACATCCAGACCGCCACCAACGCCCTGATGGCACAGCGGGTGGGATAGGACGGATATGTCGACTATTTTGTCGAGCCGGCTAGCTATCTGGTATAAAATCAGCGCTCAATCGGCAGCTATAGTCATACTGCCGCTGGAAATCCAGTTGATCGCTACCCCGAGGATCGGCTTGTCGGGGCGGGCCTTGGCAACGGCGGCGGCGTAGCATTGCAGCTGAGGCAGGTAGGTGGCAAACTTTGTCGCGTCGTTGCCTCCGGCATCGGATTTGTGGTCGACAATCCAGAAACCGTTTTCACATTCAACCAGCAGGTCGATAATACCTGAAACAACGCTGCCTGTGTTGTTGAGAAACAGCAGTGGCAGCTCACAGGTGAGGGCGGATGGTACCCACATTCGCTGCAGACAGCGCTTGAATGCGGCGATATTGTTCAGTATTGCCGTGCTTTGTTCACCCTTGAGTAGATAATTGGTCAGTGCCGCCAGGCGCTCGCCGCTTATATCTTTGACCAGGGCAACTTCAAAGCAGCGATGCAACAGTGTGCCGTACTGGTCGGCGGGCAGATCCAGCGCCAACAGCAATGGCGGCGCATAGGTGGTGGTGCGCAATCCGGCAGGTGACTCTGCCGTCTGCTGGTGCTGCTGCGATGGACTGATGCTGTCGGAAACAAGAGTCTGCGGTGGTGTGAATGGAGCCGGGGCAACACGATATAACGATGTACTGTGTTGCGAAGCGCAACAAGCGCTGGTTGAATAGTCGGCGTTGTGTACCAGGCAAGGGAACGACTGCGCGCCGATGATACAGGCATCGTTGTTTACCGCCATTTTTGTCTGCTCGCGCAGCAGTGCCCAATGGGTTTTATCTTTGGCTTTACTTTTATCCAGATATTGCGGCCATTCGATAATCAGCCGCTCACGCGCCCGGGTAAGGGCAACATATTGCAGGCGCCGGGCGCTTGTGTATATTTCCGGCAGCAGTCTATGGCTGAAGGCGGCTCGTGTTTCCGGCGCGGTAAAATCGGGGGATATCTCTATTCTGGCCTGATGCAGAATATTGGCCAGGTTGTCAAAATCACTGTAGACAACATTGAAGGCGGGCAACCTGGCGGCAACGGTTTTATCCATTCCAGCCACGACAACCACCGGCCACTCCCGTCCCTTGGCGCGGTGCCATGTTACCAGATCGACGGCGTTTTCATCATCTGTCCCGCTATCGGGCTGAGCGTTGTTTTCTTCCTGCTGCACCTTGATTTGCAACCAGGCTAGAAACGTCTTTATCCCTGAACCGAACAGACCGATGCTGGTCAGGGCCGCCGCATCGGTCTGATGAAAGAGGTCTGCTTCGTGTTGCAGACGCATCAGATTGGCGCGCGCCTGCGCGGTATCTGGCCATGCGTCAAGTTGTTGGTAAATTGATAAACGATCAATTATCTGACCCAGTATGGCGTTTACGCCGCTAGCGCCGTTTTCGGCGGCAATATTCTGCAGGGTATTAATTACAGGGATGTGCGGCAGATCGCCTTCCAGCATCTGTTCCAGCGCTTCCTGCAATGTAAGGCACCCCAGTTCGGTCACACTCATATACAGTGCCGCGTGACGGTCGGTGGTATCGGCCACGTAGCAAAGGGCGTGGTAGAGCAACTGCACAACGCGCGATTCAAACCAGCCGCCGCGCGCAATGCGGCAGTCGATACCAAGATTACGCAAGGCCGCAGCAAACAGGTCAAGCCTGGCGTTGGTGGGGCACAACACGGCAATATCGCCGCCGCGCAGTTGCCGCTGCTGATTGCTGAAACGGTCGTAAATCTGCTCGGAGCTGTTGAGCAAATTGTAAATGTGCCTCGCTGTGACCTGCACCTGCTGGTCTATTTTTTTGGGGCGCTTATTAAAGCGGAGCACCTCCAGCGGGGCAATGGTGGAAGGATAGTCAGCTCTGGCGGCAAGATGGGTGTAATCAGCGCCGAACAATCCACTGCCAACGGCGTTTATCCACTCCAGCAACTGCGGCGTAGAGCGCCAGTTGGCGGTAAGGGGACGGCAGGCTGCAGGATATTGTCGCTGTAGTGCTTCGAGCAGGCGGGCGTCAGCATTCTGAAACCCCATGATCGCCTGCTTTAAATCGCCAACAATCAAAACCGGAACGCCCATGGTGTAAAATTGCCACAACAGCGAAAACTGCAGCGGATTGGTATCCTGAAATTCATCTATTATCAGACAGTCGATCTGATCCCTGAACTGCGCCGCCACCGCACTGTTGCTGCTGAACAATTGCTGAGACAGTGCCAGCATATCGGTGTAGTCGAGCAGACCAGCCTGACGCTTTTTCTCACTGTGGATGGCCAGGGCATCCTGACCGGAGAGCAGCAGGGCACGTACGTGTACCAGAGCATCGTTGAGGGGGCCGGGATGGCGGGGCAGGAAGTCGGCAGCGGCTACCACTTCTGCGGCGGCCGCCTGGTATTCCGGCGGCATCTTTATGGTGCGCAGGTTACGTAACTGTTGCCATAGTGCCCAATCATATCCCAGACGGGTTTTGTCCTTCGCCTGTTTGAGGGCCCGGTAGTCGTTATGCAACGCTTTGACTGCGGTGGCGTTATCGGCGTGAGTTGCCGCCATGTCGGCAGGAAAACGGTTGAGCAACGCGGTAACTGCCCGATGGAGTTTATCCTCCAGTTGTGCGGCGTCGGCAACTGGACCGTACAGCTGTGTAATCAGTGCTTGCGCGTGGGGGAGCAGCTCGGCATCGGAAGACTGCCTGCCTATGGAACGCATTATGGCAATCAGCTTGAGAACCGCAGCGCGAAACAGCTCCTCAGCACCTTTACCGCTACTGAAATCGTAGCGATAACCAAAGCCGCGCAGATTGTCCATCACTATGTCGCCCTGGTCGGTAACGGCCAGCGCGCGACGCATCAGGGAATTCTCTTCATCTTTGTTCAACAGACGCTGATCGGGGGAAATTCCGCAATCGAAGGCAAACTCCCTGAGCAGCCGCAAACCAAAAGAGTGAATGGTGGAGATATACGCCTGCTCCAGCAGCAGGGCATCTTCAATGCGGTTTTGCCGACTCAATTCCTGCCTGATACGGGTGCGCAACTCGGCAGCCGCCGCTTCGGTAAAGGTTACCGCCACAATCCGCTCTGGACGCACCAGCCCATCGGCAATCCACTGCGCCAGTGTTGTCTGGATGGTATAGGTTTTGCCGGAACCGGCGCCGGCCGGAATAATGGTAAGGGGTGCAATACTCATGGCGGTTCCCTGTTGAAGAGTAATTTGCCGCTGTTATCCGCTGCCCTGCTTCATAAACATTTTAATCAGCGGGCTGTTTTCCAAAGCGTAAGGTTTTATGCCGGTAGTTTTTTCAAATTCATCCATATCGCTTGTATTATTGAGAATTACCCGGCCATGGCGCAACTGATCAAGACGTTCAGCTATTAATTCCATGGCATTGTCGGCAATGGCATCGCCCATTTCGTGCCAACCGGCAATGTCATTTATGCTCCAGCCGCTGCTGTCAGACAGGGCAACCTGATCGTTGAGCAGGTAGTACATCACGCTGATATGCCGTGCCTGGCGCAATATTTGCTGCAACTGGTCGTTGTCGGTGGTGCCGCCGCTGGTTATCATGACCCGATACAGATTGGCCTGGCTGTCGTAACCTTTTTCCATCCGCTTGATTCTGGCGCTGCTACCTGATTTTTTGTAATCCACCACCAACAAGCGTCCATCAGGCAGACGCAGTAACAGATCGGCTATCCCGGCAACCGGCACCTTATCAAGATATCCGCTCAAAGGCACCTCTACACCGATTATCGTGGCATCGATTGCCGTGAGAATCTCGCCCCAGCGCCGGGCGGCGGTTATCAGCTCTCGCTGCAGGTTGCGCCGCTCCACGCGCCACTCATCACGTTGCAACAACGGAAATATCTCCCGCGCCGCTTCCCGCAACAGTTGCGGAACCCTCTCGGCGATAACCTGCGCCTTGGGCACTGGTTGGCCGGGACTGAACAGGTGTTCAAATACTCGATGCGCCAGTGATCCTCTGGTTAATACATCCAGGCTGTCAACACTCCACGCTTGCGGTTCCAGGTGAAAGCGGTGCAGCAGCCACGCCAGCGGCGATACCAGCAGCGTTTCCAGCCCACTGGGTGATTCCGGTTTCTGGTGTCCTTCCTGATCACGTCGCAGTGCCAGCAGGTCGCGTTTCAGTTCGAGATCAACTGCAACAGGCAGATGTAATGCTGTATCCGCTTCAGCTTTATCCTCGTAAACCAGATGACGGATTTTGTTGCGCTGTTCCCTATTATCAGCGTGAAGCAACAGCTCTTTTGCATCGCCAATATCGCTGAACAGTTGCGCCATGAAAATCTGACTTTCACACATGGTCAGCGCTTCTCCCGCACCGTTGCGCTGCGGGACAAAAAAGGTTATCGCATCGGTGGCGGCCTGCAACTGTCGCCGGAATAATTCCCGCCGCTGCTGCAATATCTGTTTACTGGTAACCAGCTCACCGGCAATGACGGTATTGATGGCGGCTATGTCATCCTGGCTAAACACCGGTCCCGTCGGCGCCACCGCAGGATAACAGCCAGCAGTAAAGCCCAGCACCAGCAGAACGCGGCAAGAGCGCCACGGTTCCTGATGGGCGGAAAAAACCGCCACGGCCTGCTGATAATAATCACTTGTACTGCTGTCGCACAGTTGCTGCACTGGCAGCAACCGCTCCAGCAGCGGCCAGTCAATAGCACCATCACCAGGCAGCTCATGGGATATCTCTTGCACCAGTTGCTGCAAACGAGCGCGGTGGCGAGAGGTAAAATCGTTAACCGGCACAAGTTCCACTAATGCCTGCAGAGATTCCACCAGGCGGCCGGTATTATCGGGCGCAACTGCCAGCACGGCAGTTAGCGGATTGTCTTGCGGCAAGCCATAACCATCCATAATTGCCTGTGCCCAGCGATTGCCAACACCTGGCGCCCACGGCATCAGCGGCGACGAGAACAGCGCGGCGTACGCCATTTTTGCCGTCGGTGGTTGCAGGGCGGCAATAAAGCTGCGCAGCAATTCTCCACCAAGATCACGCACCGGTACAGATACCTGGAGACCGGAACAGGGGATGGCATTGTTTTCCAGCTCGCCAGCCAGGGTGGCTGTATATGCACTGATATCCGGGGTGAGGATGGCAATATCGCCACAGCCAAGATCAGGATCATCAGCAAGCATCTGCCTGATCATCGCTACGGCGCTGGTAATCTCTTCACGGTAGTCACGCAGAGCCAGCCATTGCAGTGTTTCATCCAACGCCACCTGTCCGGCAGCGGCATTGAACAGGTTGTTGTGCAGATGACCCAACGCACCGGGACAATTACTGTGGCCATCGAACACCTGTGCCAGCAGACATTCGATATCCCGGTCAAAGGGGGCAGAACAATTTTCATCCAGCTTTTCTATCAGCATAAGCTGCTGGCGGCTCAAGAGCGGAACCCGCCGATGCCTATATACCTTGACGGCAAAGCAGGCCTCAGACACATCGCTACTGCAGATCTGCTTCAGCACCGCCAGATCACCGGGCAGGATATAGTCCATGTGCCGATGCAACCGATACAGATCGGCCAGATTACCGGCAACACGCGGGCGTAACCGCCCGGCAGCGGCGGCAACAACGCCAAGGTCGGTATCGCTGGTGGCGTGGAGCAATTCGCGCATAGTCCTGTCCAGATGAGCAAGCACCTGCCGGGGAGCCACTTGCATACTCTCAGCCCAAAACGGCTCCGGCACGTCGGCGGCAACCTGCAGCCTCTCATCCCAAAGCGCATCATCCGTTACTCCAACCCCGTAAGACTGCGCGGCCAGGTCAAGCAACTCTGCCCAGGTACCCACCACCAACCCCAGCCGTGCCGCACAATGCGCAATCATCCTGCGCAGGCGCCGCGCGCTGCAACTGTCTGGAACAAGAACAAATTCAACGGTTTTTACCGTCATTCGACCAGCCTTCCCACCGTCGTTCAGACTACAACATCAACGAAACTCTTAACAAAACCCAGCAGCATGGTCTGTATCTCCTGCCGATCATCGCTGGTGCCGATTACATGCTTCAGAGACGTGGTTATATCGATCACATTTTCACTGACACTCTTGCCGCCGCGTTTCCCTTTTTTCGTGTAGACTTCTATTTCGTACGGCACTGCAATATCAACCCGCTGCACCAACTGAGACAACTCATCGACATCAGCGCCATCTTTCAGTGTCAGGCGCAGGAGAAAACGCTCGGCCTTGGATGGTGAAACAAATACCTGGTACAACTGGTCGGAGTTGCCGGAGTAATAATACAACTCAGCGTTGACATTGGTTTCGACACGCCAGCCCAATTGGCGCCCATATTCCGCTGCCAGTTGCCAAAATTCTCTGAACGCACAGCGGTTTTTCTTGTCTACGCTGGAGTTTAAATCAGCCATGGTTCCAACCGCCGGCAACGGTGGCACAAAACCCATCACCTCGAACCCTTTTCTTACCGCGGCAACCAGCGGATTATCGTTTTTTTCCAGCAACGGATAGATGTCGCGCCACAAAAAGTGGCGACCGTTATTACATATAAATTTTGGATGGTTGATGATCTCTTGCGCGAGATTATGCGCCGGGGTGGCACGGATGTACGCCACACCATCACAGGCTAGATCAAGATAGCGAAGCAACTGCGCCCGCGGATCGCTGGCACTGCCCATGGTCTGTGGCGCTTCAATCTTGTTTTCACACACAATGGTGTGGCCGTCCGCCAGGGTAAAACGCATATCAGGGCAACAATTAGTGTCAGGAAACTGCACCTGAGTTTCAACAGCAGATATCAGCGGCGTATCCCAGCCGTTGTCGGCGGCATATCTTCCCAGCAGCAACGCGCTGAAATCGCGCCTGAATGTTTCATCCATATCGATGATGGCCGCCAGAAATTCGGTAAGGTGATCTTCTTTAGAACTGGTGAGCCTGCGGGTATTGAGAAACAGATTGGCGTTTTTCACAGATGATTGCTCCATTGTAGCTCGTCACATACATAATTTAAACAAAACTCCCTCTGCTCACATATGTATACATCCACAACTGGAACACTTCAATTATTCTAATATTCCACCACGCACTAAAGCAGAAATCTGTTGATGAGACGATCTCCCGGAGACAATCAGATTGCCACGGCACAATGGAAACACTGTACGGTTAAAGCATTAAAGCAAAAAAGTCTCGTCATGTGATCAGCCGCCAAGTAGTGTTTTATCCATATCAAACAATTTTAACCTGTAACCGCTACGCTACTTTGTCAACATCCGCCATAAACTGTTCCACGCCGATTTTGCTTATCAGACGACCGAGACGACCGACGTAGCCGCTGTGTTGGTACCAGCGCATAATTTTGTCCACCAATGCCAGCGCTTCGGTAGTGGTAAGCGCGGTGGCCAGCGGTACAGCCAGGCGGGCAGCGGCGCCGCCGTTGCCGCCGATCATGACATTCCATCCTTTGGTGGTACCGATGAGACCGAGATCCTTGATACACACTTCGGCGCAATCGTTGGGGCAGCCGGAGACAGCCAGTTTACATTTCCACGGCGTCGGCAGACCGTGGTAGCGTTCATCCAGTTGCAGGCCGACACTCATGGAATCTTGCTGACCGCGTTTGCAATAGGTGGTACCGGGGCAGATTTTTACCGAGCGCACACATTTACCGATGGCGTGTCCCATCTGCTGACCCAATTCAGCCCAGGCGGCATCGAGCTGTTCCTCTTCCAGACCGATGATGGTGAGGCGCTGGGCGCTGGTAACTTTTATGGTAGCGCGGTATTTTTCCGCTACGGCAGCTATGTTGCGCAACTGCTCCACACTGACAATTCCGGCGGGAATATGCGGCGTTATGGCGTAAGTCTGGCGATCTTTCTGCACGATGGCACCTTTGGCTACAATATCTTTTTTCATGATGGAAACATATCCGCTTTAGATGTTCTGATCGCAAAGATGTTTTATCTGACACAGATCACAGCGGGGGCCGCGCGCTGTACAACAGGCGCGGCCATGGTATATGAGCAGATGGGAGGTGTGTCCCCACTGTTTCGCTTCGATTAAAGCGCACAGTTGTTGTTCTATTTTCACCGGATCGGTGCTGCTGGTCCAGCCCAGGCGGCGAGCCAACCGTTTTACATGGGTATCTACCGGGAAACCGGCAACATTAAAGGCATTGCTCAATACCACGTTGGCGGTTTTACGCCCCACACCGGGCAAAGTTACCAGTTGCTCCAGGGTTTGCGGTACTTCACCGCCCATCTCGGTGCTGATTATCCGTGCCGCCTTGACAATATTGGCCGCTTTCACCCGGTAGCAGCCGACAGTGCGAATAATTGCAGCGATATCTTCTGCTGTGGCGGCGGCATATTCTTCGATGCAGCGGTAGCGTTTAAATAACTCGGCAGTTACTTTGTTTACCCGTATATCGGTACTCTGGGCCGACATGATAGTAGCCACCAGCAACTCAAACGGGTTGGTGTAGTTGAGGGAGCAGCGCGCGTCGGGATAAAGCTGGCGTAACAGCTCTATGGTTTCACTTATCCGCTGCGCCAGCTGGCGCTTTTTTTTATCCATTTATGATGATCTCGCAAAAACAAATCGCTTCTTTTTACCCTGTTCTGTTTATTTATCAACTTTGTTAACAGTGTTATCCACAAATTGCGGCTAATTTATCCAGCGGCAGTGGAAGCCAGTTTGCCGCTCTTTACCCCCCTGTTGATAACCGTCTGGCGGTTGTCGATAACCTTTATATCGGCGATTATCGGCACATGGGCACCAAGTTTTCTGGTGCTGCGCCGATAATCAATGTATGTCGCCAGCGCCGCAACCGAGCTGGTGGCATAGATTCTGTCGCGACTGAATAGCGGCAACCATGCCGGGTAGGTAGCACGCCAGAACATCGGCGCGTAGCGCTGCAATTTACGGTTGAAATTATAATGGCAGGAAATACCGAGAATATCGTAAAAGTCACCCGCCACCACCGCCGGTGGCGCGCTGGGATACTCGCCGAGAATATCGCCACCGATAAGCTCGCGCACTTGAGCGGGACGGCGGTAAAATGGGCCACGCAGAGCCACATTTATCAGGTAAAAACGTTTTTCCCCGCTGTAGATATCCACGCGCTGACAGGTGCCGCCGCCTTGCAGCCGATACGCCAGCGCCGCTTTAAGTTCCATATTTGACAGTATTGCCACCGATGCGGCAGAGACACACTTGAAACCACCCAGTTCGCGCGCGCATAACTGCGGCCAGCACTCCTGCACCACGTTCTGCAACAATACACAATTGGGTTGCCAGTGTCTGATTACCTCAATAACAGGGTTTATATCCCGGCAACCACGCAGATTGTAGGAGATAATTCGAACGGCTTTCATAAGTGCTGTCCTTTTTGGCGGAGCAGCCGGAATACCGCCGCAGGCCAATCAGTGTTTTTTTTCCTCAAGCCTGGTAACAGATTTGATGATAACCGGACTGTAGGGCACGTTGCGCATACCGTTTTTACTGCCGGTAGCCACGGCGGCTATTTTATCCACCACATCCATCCCCTTGACAACCCGACCAAAAACAGCATAGCCGAAACCACGCGGCGAGTTGGAACGGTGGTTAAGAAAATTGTTGTCGACCAGATTGATAAAAAACTGGCTGGTGGCGCTATCTACCTGGCTGGTGCGCGCCATGGCAATAGTACCGCGATTGTTTTTCAAACCATTGGCGGCCTCGTTTTTTATCGGCGCGGCGGTAATTTTGCGCACCATGTTTTTACTGAAACCGCCGCCCTGAATCATAAAATTGGGAATAACGCGGTGAAAAATAGTGCCGTTATAAAAACCTGAATCGACATAATGGAGAAAATTAGCGGTGGATACGGGCGCTTTTTTATCGTTAAGCTCTACGGTTATGGCGCCCATATTGGTGTTTATAACCACCGTGGGCGCGGCGCAGACCACAGCCGGAATGAGGATAATCACCATTAGTAACAACAATTTTTTCATGGATTTTCTCCCGCTTGTCAATGATATTCAGATTTAAGATCGCGCTGCATCAATTCGACCACCGCCTGCTCCGGTGCCTTGTTCTGGTATAGAATGGCGTACATCTGTTCAATTATCGGCGCTTCTACACCCAGCTTCTGCGCCAGTTGATAAGAGGAAATAGTGGTTTTTACCCCTTCGGCCACCATGGACATTTCGGCGATAATTTCATCCAGCTTTCTCCCTTTGCCCAGTTCAATGCCGACACTGCGGTTGCGTGACAGATCGCCGGTACAGGTGAGCACCAGATCGCCCATTCCCGCCAGTCCGGAAAAGGTTTCCGGCCGCGCTCCCATGGCCAGGCCTATTTTTCTGATCTCGGCCAAACCGCGTGTTATCAGGGCGGCGCGGGTGTTATAGCCGAAACCTAGTCCATCACATATTCCCGCCGCCAGGGCAATAACATTTTTCAGCGCGCCGCCAATCTCGATACCTATGACATCGTTATTGGTATAGACGCGAAAATAATCGGTATTGAACAACTGCTGAAAAAAAGTTGCCGTTTCATCATCATCAGCCGCCACCACCGCCGCCGCCGGTTGACGCATGGCTATTTCGCGCGCAAAGGTCGGGCCGGAAAGAAAAGCCAGCCCGCGGTGGAGTGTGGTCGGCAACAATTGCCGCAGTAGCTCCGACATGGTCATCAGGGTATCGTTCTCGATTCCCTTGGAAGCGGCAATGATGCGGCTATCTGCCTTGATACTGGCGCTGGCGGCGCCGATAACTGTGCGCATGAGCTGCGACGGCGGTACCAGAACCAGGCACTGCCGCGCCGCCACGTAATCAAGATCACAGGTGACTTTGAGGTTGGCAGACAGCTGTATCCCCGGCAGATAGAGATCATTTTCGCCACTGGCGGCCATTCTGGCGGCAAGGTCTTCCTCATACACCCACAGCTTTACCGTATGTCCTTTTAGAGCCAGCAGGTTTGCCAGACTGGTACCCCAGCTACCGGCACCTATAACGCCGATCTCCATAGTCTTATTCTCCATCTTCCTGTGTCGGCGGCTGCTCTTGCGCCTGCTCTCCATCTGAAGCGGCGGCTTCTTCCTCATCTTTTTCCGCCAACTTGGCTACTGCCACTATTCGTTCATCCACTTCGAGAACCATCAGGCGCACACCCTGAGTGTTACGGCCGATAATCGACAGCGATGCCACGCTGGTACGCAGTATCTTGCCGCGATCGGTGATAAACATCAGGTCGTCCTCGTCGGTAACCAGTTTTATATCCACCACGTTGCCGTTACGCTCCGAGGTTTTAATGGTGATAATACCCTTGCCGCTGCGGCTTTGGATGCGATACTCGCCAATGTCGGTACGCTTGCCGTAGCCGTTTTCAGTTACACTAACCAAAGTAGCGGCGGTAGTATCGGTAACTACCTCCATGCCAATAATGTGGTCATCCCCCTCCAACTGCATACCGCGCACACCGCGGGCAGTTCGCCCCATGGGGCGGACATCTTTTTCGCTAAATCGGATCGACTTGCCGCGACTGCTGGCG